>Ga0070746_10000243_pt1 | contig 31752 bp, 12 predicted proteins | sample VirMetDEL_Mar_21_FD_77016 | JGI IMG/M metagenome (GOLD analysis project Ga0070746, IMG submission 77016) | Aqueous microbial communities from the Delaware River and Bay under freshwater to marine salinity gradient to study organic matter... | ecosystem: Environmental > Aquatic > Marine >...
AGATCTGGTGGATATTTTAATTATTAGGAGAGATAAATAATGACTTGCGATTCAAGAACACCTTTTCAGCTTAACTCTGGTGAATTGATTAATAATATTAAGTGCGCAATTCCTGACAACAATGCTGGACTTATATCTGCTGCCGACGTAAGAGAGAATATGGAGAATGTGGCGTATTCTATTAACAAGATTGTTGCGAGCGGAGATACGCAGGTAGAATTTCCATTCTTCAAGGCTGTTAAAGCCTCTATTGCTGCTGGCGGATCTGGTATGTTTATTCCAGAGTCGGGTATCATTTTTCCAAATTGTCCAGTAGAAGCAGAGCAAACCCAGATACAGACTAGACCTTGGCTTGGTCCCGGTGGGATTAACCATGATGAACTTGGTGATAGACATGCAAGCAATAATGCTCATACCCAATATCTAAGCATTGACGGTACTAGGGCTATGACAGATAACTTGCCGCTAGGTACTAGCTGGATCAATGCCTCTGGCGCTTCTGACCTTTCCCTCGACCCTAAAGACGATAGGGGTATAAGGTTTAATTACGAGGGAGATCACGACGACATTCTAATCGGAACTTCTGGGAATCTTATCTTCAATAAAGATAATTCTTCGGTAGAAAGTTTTCATGGGGTAGCAAAGGCTTGGCTACAATTTGACGCTACCACAGATCCTCCAACAATTAATTCATATCATAATATCCATCAGCTTGAAAGAACGGGTCAGGGTAAATTCAAAGTAACGTTTACTAGCGGCACTTTTATGAATAACTACTACATAGCTATGGGTAATAGTAATGTCAGAAACTCTGATACCGACGCCGCTGACTTTGAGATAAATTCTGTTGGAACAGTTCTCAAAGAGGGTGACGATGGAAACGCTTTAAGAACAGTTACGTTTTATACAATATCTGACGATAACGATTACGTAGACGCAAAAGTAAATGAATTAGTGTGTTACGGCTATGAGCCGGGATCAACGTCCGGTATCCCTACTCCTATTTCACTTAACTCTGGACCTGCGCTATAATTAGAAATACATAATGTCAAATTTTATATTAAATGATCGTATTAAAGAAATCAGTCGCACGACTGGCGCTGGAGATTTTTCTCTAGACGAGGCTGCTAGGGGTTTTGTAGGATTTTCTTCGGTATATAGTTCTGGAGACAATATGTTCTACGCAATCTCTGATGGAACTAGTTATGAAATAGGATCTGGTGTATATAAAACTGACGGAGTTGTAGAAAAACTAGAAAGAAACCCATTTAATAGTTCTAGCAGCAATGGTTTAGTTGATTTTCCAGACGGCGTGAAAGAGGTTTACGTAACATATCCGGGAGAATTTTCTGTTTTTTCGGCTAATGGTATTGAAAACTTCAGTCGCCCGGAGAGAAGCGGGATTGCCTTTTGGGGAAACAATCACATACTAGATTATTCTCAATCTATTATATGGGATAAGGCAACCAGCAGGATTGGAATTAACAGGTCGCAACCTCAATACACCATTGATGTCGGAGGAGAAGAAGAGGATTCTTCAATTAATGTTTCTGGCATTATTGTTGGAGATTCTGGAATTATGTTTTCTGGTGAAAACGTTGCCGTGAGAGGTAGGCAAACAATACCTTTTCAGCAGACAGATTTTATACCAGATACAAATACGGAAGAATTGTTTCAATTAAGCGGAATTGTGAATGAATACTTTGGCTTCAGGAAACAGCCACCATCTAGAGTATTCGCTGGACCTTCTGGAAACTGTGGGTGTACAAGTGATTTTCCAACATTTAGACCTTTAAGATTTGATGATATTGATGGCGTAAACCAAATAATTAATGATAGTGGTAATTTTGCAATCCCAACATTTAGTACAGCAACAGACAACGATATATCGGCGGATCAGGTAGGAGTCATGGCGTTTATAATTGATACAAACACATTAGTAATAGCCAATGGCAGTAGTTGGGTAAGTATTAACTAAAACATATAACCGGAGAGAAAAATGTCAGATGTTTTACAGCCTATAAACGGCTCAAACCCTATAAAAAATGGATCTTTAGTGGTTTTTCAGACTAACACTGGATCTGCTTCCACTAAAAAAAGAGATCCAGATTTAAACTCCTTTATACCTTCTGGTACGTTGTTTACTAGGCTAGAGTATAGAATGGACGATGTTAGATATTACAGTGGTGATACAGTTAATTAAGGTAAATTATGCCAATTACAATTCCTAATAGTGTTTTTGAAAAATACTACGACGTTGTTGATTCCACTTTTAATATATTTGGTGTTACGTGTCAATTGGTATATATAGAGAAGATTGAAGTAATTGATAATACTTATGACAACATTCCAGATAATCGTTCTATAAATCCTCATCGTCGTCCCGGTGGTGATTATAGAAGGGGTAATAAGACATTTAAAGAAGTAGAACAAATAGAAGATATCAAAGTGAAGGTTTATTGGGATAGTAAAAACTGGGTAAATCCCGGTGGAAATCTTGTTGTTCCAGATAGAGGAATTCAAACTATTTTCTTTGCGACAGATTTACCGAAGATATTAAGAGCGACTCATCTTGTAGCACACAAGGGTATATCAGATTTGAGAGAATTTAAGTTTCAGAAAAAGGGCGAACCATTTCCAATGGGTATTGGTCAGTCTAGATATTTTGCTTGTTTTTGGGAATAACTATGGTTTCAATTAAACTGACTGACCCAATTGATATTATAGAAGCTAGGATTAATCAAGCAATAGCTGATCACATAAACAGTGTCATTGCTAGACAAAAACAAAGACTTATAGGAAAATTAAAAGAGAGTGTTTATTCTTGGGTGGGTTCTCAGCCAGAAATAGATTCTCTTAGGTCAGAAGGACTACCAAACTCTCTTAATTCTCAATTTGGATTAAGGGGAGGTCAAGGTGACTCAGTTGTTGCTTCGGTGATCACCGCAGTAGTTGAGTCAACAGAAATTAATATAAAAAAAATAGATAAAAAACTTAAAGGTTCAATTGATTTTAACTTTCAGCCAAAAGATTTTCAGAACTTGCTATCGCTTCCAGATGGTCATGTTGTAACTGAAAAGGGGGTTGATCTACATTGGTTGAACTGGTTGTTGACAAGGGGTGACGAAGCCATAGTTACGAATTATCAGTATGTTCCCTCGACCGATGGAAGAGCCGGTGGAGGTAGCATGAAAGCTGGTGGCGTGTTTAGAGTTGACCCAAGGTTTTCCGGTACTACTGACAACAACTTTATAACCAGAGCATTTAATGGGAAACAATCAGAGATAAGCAAACTAATTAGTGATATTATAAATGTCTAACTATAGAAAACTCCAATATATTAATGACATACAAAAATACACTCTGAATGATGATATTCAGGATGGATTAGTTGAATATTTTGATTGGGCCTTATTAGATATTGGAAACTATTTTAATGTTACGATAGGAGAGGAATCTCCAAACGGAAATGATTATAGCAAACTTAGACAATGCACTGATTCAAGATTTAGCTCTGGTCAGGCTTGGGAGGGATTTAGATCTAACTGGGTTTGGCAAAGCGGGATTTCATTTTCACCTTCGCCACTTGTTGGTACAAATAATGATGTTCCGGGCATCTCTGGCGTCTATGTTGATGGTGTATTTTATCCATCTGACACAATCGGCAGTTATGCGCATCATGTTGATTATTACAATGGTAGAGTTATTTTTGATTCTCCTATATCAACAAGTAGTAAGGTTCAAGCTGAATTTAGTTACAAGTGGGTAAACGTTGTGTACGCGAATAGCGTACCTTGGCTTAGGGAGATTCAAACTGATACACTTGAGCCAAACAGTGAGTTTTACGACAAAGAAAAGGGAGATTGGGTTATCCCCAATGAGGCTAGATTGCAGTTGCCAGCAATTGCTATCGAAGTTGTTCCAAGCAGGACTTTTAAAGGATATCAATTAGGAGGCGGTCAATGGGTTTATACGGATGTTCTTTTTCACTGTATAGCTGAAGACGAGATAACTAGGAATAAGCTAGTGGACTTGGTTTCGCTTCAAAGCAATAAGCAAATAATGATGTTTAACAGCAATAAGATAGCCGAGGCAAACGTATACCCATTAGATTACAGAGGTTCTCCAAATGCTGGCGCATTAAGGTATCCAGACATTGTAGACACCTATCCGCTGGCAAAATTAAGGATATCAAACTCAATTGTCCAAAATATGAATATGATTGGACCGGACATATTTGGGGGGATTGTAAGATTTACTACCGAGTATATTGGTACAAATATTTAATATTTTGTGTATAATAGAATAGAAAATTTTCTTAAACAAGGAGAGACTTAAAAATGTCCGATAATCAAAGAATCATTTACTCGTGCCAAGCCGTTGCTATTGATGGTGTACTCTGTCACGGCGTTCAGAGCATTGGTATTACAACTAATTTCAATCTTGAGCAGGTTTTCGAGCTTGGTCAATTGTCTATCTATGAAAATATCGAAGGTATTCCAGACGTAGAAGTGACACTCGAAAAAGTCATCGACGGATATCCATTACTTTATCTGATGGCAACAACTGGGGTTACAGGTAGCTCTGCTAGCGGTCTTGTTGCTCGATCAAAACAACAGGCGAATCTAACTCTAGGTATCTTTGGCGAAGAATATGGAAACATTGACGTAGCCCTTGATAACTCTGGGAATTCTGAAGTAGAAGTTTTATGTTCCGGTATGTATGTTTCAAGTGTTAGCTATACCCTTGGAGCTGACGGAAACTTTACAGAGAGTTTAACGCTCGTTGGAAATAACAAGCAGTGGCTAAGTAATCCTACAGTTGGTCAAACTCCAGCTGTAACCATAACCGATGAAAAAGCATCTGGTATTAATGGTAACGACTCTCCTTGGTCGCTTGTTGCTGGTAGTGGCGGCATCCAAAGACGCGAAGACTTCCGTATGAAGTACTCTATTTTACCCGTGGGAATTAGAGGTGTAAACGGTAGCGGTATCGGCAATGGACTTAAACCTGTTTCCGAAGGTCAACCAGTCGGAGCTAGCGGTAATAGCGTACACCTACAAAGTGTAAGCATTAGCACTGACTTTTCTAGAGAAGATATTCTAGAGCTTGGAAGAAAGAATCCGTTCTTCCGCCCAGCCGGATTCCCAATTGAAGTTACGTGCGAAATTGAGGCTGTTACAAGTTCTGGCGATTTCATCAATGCTTTCGAGGATGGAGATCCTGCTTTGTACAATACTTCGGCTTCTGGAAACAATACGCAAGAAGAAAATATCTTTTTTGCGCTCAGAGGTGGTATGTCCTTTGACTTAGGCCGTAAGAATAGACTTCAGAGTATTTCTTATGGTGGAGGTGACGCTACTGGTGGTAATGTTACTTGCTCTTACAGTTACTCTAACTTCAACGATTTTGATGTTAAGCAATACACACATAACAATAAAAGTGTTATGGGTTTTGCTACGGAAAATAATCCAGAAGGAACTGATTTAACACCTATGTTTGAAGAACAACAACCTGACTGATAATATATAGTGATTATAAACTAAGCGATTAACTTTAGGAATATTAATCGACAAAGAAAGAAGGACTAATATGAAAAATCAAAACTCCCGCCATGAGGTTCTTAATGAAGCAACATGAGCGGGAGTATTTTGTATCTAGGATAAGATCAGGAAAATATAGAATTAAGTTTGGCAATAAAGCTCTAACCATTAAAAGTCCGACTTTGGAGGATGAGTATTTTATCAATGAAGCTTTTTATGAGTGTTATGATAAATGTCTTTTAGATGGAGTTAAGACGCAAGATCAGACTCTTGAATGGATGATTAAAAATGGAATGTGGTCAGAAGAAAAAGACGAACAGATAGAAGGAATAAAAAAAGACGCAGATAAATTGAGAATTAAGATATATGAAAATGCTAATAATTCAAGCATGAAAGAGGCAGCAAGAGCGTACCTTAGACGAGCTGAATCAGAGTTGTCAAAACTTAACAATCAGAAAAACAAGTATTATCAAAATACAGCTGAAGGTGTTTCATATATTGCAAAGCTCACAGAGATGTTGAAAAGATGTACATTTATTAAGGACGAGATATATGATTTTGGAGAAATACCTGTAGATAGAGTTTCAAGCCTGCTACTTTCTCAGTTTTTATCTGATTCTCAAACAAGAGAACTGGCTAGAAACGAACCTTGGAGATCGGTTTGGGCATTAAAAGATTCAAATTGTTTTAAACTATTTGACAATGAAGACAGGGAGCTTTTCCAAGATCAAAAGGCTATTCTTGTTTGGTCTAGAATGTATGATAATGTCCAAGAATCTATGGATTGTCCTTCAGATGATATTATTGAAGATGACGATGCTTTAGACGGTTGGTTTTTAGTGCAGAAAGAAAAAAGGGACAAGGAAAGAACTGAGTCAGAAGTTAAAAATATGAATAGTAAAATTTCAAATTCGCAAGAAATATTTATAGTTGCTAACTCAAAAGAAGATGCGCAGAGGATTCATAATATGAATTCTACTAGCGCTAAGATGACAAAGATGCAAAGAAATCAGCAGATTAAAAAACAGGGCAGCGTGGATCAAATCAAGCTTAATGACGAGCAATTAAAATTGAGAAATAAATCCAACCAAGAATTTAAGAAAAAATTTGGGAGATAAAATGGAAGAGTATAATAAGCTAATAAGACAGCATATTGATTATAGACAAATCAAGGATGATAAATTTAATTCGGATTCTAGGGAGAGATTGTCTAAAATCTTAAAGAAGAAGGTAATCACGACGATGATAGGATCGCTTAGTTCCTTAGAGAAACACTTTGGATTTCTATGGCAGGGAGATCCAGACGAATTAAGTCCAGAGCAAAAGGCTATGTACGAAATTTATCAAAAAACAAGACAAGAAATACTGGATAAAGGAAATTCTCAGGCTAAGAATATAGACGCAGAATTATCACAATATCAGGTTAAATGGTTAAGATATAATATGACAATTCCTGTTAAATCGGAGGAAAAAGATGGCTAGAAAAGATGTTAGTGTTAAAATGGACGGAAAAGATGTCAAGATTTACGTCGATACTCCAACCGCCGACGTTGTTGCTAGGGCTGATAGATACAAGGCAAAAATCTGGACGGAGTGCATCGAGGATGGAATTAAGACTAGAGAAGAGCTTGAAGATCTACTAGAAAAAAGAGGCTCTTGGAGCAAAGCGCACAAAGAGAAAGAAACAATGATAATCAAGAAAATTCAAGATCTTGAGAAATCTCTATATCTCGGTGACGGTCGTGATAAAGAAATATCTGATGGTGTTAATATTGCAATCACCATGCGCAGGTTGAGATCTGACCTCAGAAATCTAATTAGTGAAAAAATCAACCTAGAGCAAAACTGTGCTGAAAACCTTTCTGACAATGCTAGGTTCGATTTCTTGGTGGCTAATTGTACTTTCTATGAAAACGGACAAACCGTGTATAATGGTATACAGGATTATAATAAAAAGGCCGCAAACGAGATTGCTTTCGCCGCTGCCAGCGCTTTAGCAGAGATGATGTATGGGTACGATACAACCTCTGACGAAAACCTCCCAGAAAATAAATGGCTGAAGCATTTTGAGTTAATTAACGAGAAGGGTAGCTTGGTTGACGAAACCGGAGGGTTAGTTGACCTAGATGGACGTAGAATTAACGAGTTTGGTCATTTTATTAACGAAGACGGTAAAAGAATAGATATAAACGGTAACTTACTTGACGAAAATGGTAATTATCTAATTACAGCTAAATATAATGTCAAGAAAGCTACGCCAGTAAAAAAGAGACAAGCGAAGAAAACCACTAGAAGTAAGAAACCCGCTACAGAAAGTTAATGGATAGTGTAGTCATAATAACATGAGAGAAATATGTCTAGATTTGTACTGACTGCACAATTACAATTACAAGCACCTAACAATGTTCGCCAAGTAATAAATCAGATCCAATCCCAATTAGGGAATGGTGTTAATCTTAATATAAATCTGCAAAACGCTAATCAAACTCAGAGCAGCTTGCAGAATATTAACAATCAGGTCAACAACCTGAATAGGTCTGGTCAGCAGCTTGGTAGAACATTTGGTGTTGCCGTTAGGAGGTTCACGGCTTTTGCCGTAGCAACCAGAGCTGTCAGTCTGTTTACAAATGGACTTGGTAATGCTTTAGAGGAAGCTATTGACTTTCAACGAGAATTAGTAAAAATATCTCAGGTTACTGGAAAGACTACAAAACAATTAGACTTTCTTTCAAGGAAAATAACTGAATTATCTCTTTCTCTTGGTACTTCTAGTTCAGAACTTCTTTCTACTACTAGAATCTTAGCTCAAGCTGGTATTCAAGCTCAAGATCTAGAGGTAGCTCTTGAGGCTCTTGCTAAAACATCTCTAGCTCCAACCTTTGAAAATATAGAGAAAACCGCAGAGGGTGCGGTTGCTATTCTAGCTCAGTTTGGTCAGGGCGTAGGAGCCTTGGAAAGACAGCTTGGTTCCATCAATGCTGTTGCTGGACAGTTTGCTGTAGAATCTGGAGACTTGATCGCAACTGTTAGGCGTACTGGTGGTGTCTTTGCAGCCGCCGGTGGAGACTTGGAAGATCTTCTTGGTCTATTCACTAGTATTCGTGCGACAACGAGAGAAAGCGCAGAGAGTATCGCTACCGGTCTTAGAACTATTCTAACACGTATTCAAAGACCAAAAACAATAGAATTTCTTAAAGAGTTTGGTGTTCAACTTACTGATCTAAATGGTAAGTTTGTTGGCCCCTACGAAGCTGTCAGAAGACTGAGCGAAGCTTTTTCAACCCTAGAAGAAGGCGATATCACATTCGTTCGTGTGGCAGAGGAACTTGGTGGATTTAGACAAATTGGTAAGGTTATTCCGCTTCTCCAACAATTTGAGGTTGCTGAACGAGCTAGACAGGCTGCTATAGATGGTGGTAACTCTTTAACAAAAGATGCTGCTACCGCTCAACAAGCTCTTGCTGTTCAGATACAAAGGGTGAGAGAAGAGTTTTCCGCTTTGATTCGCGGTATAGCCGAAACTGGAACATTCCAAGTTCTTGTAAAAACCAGCTTGAATTTTGCCAGCGCTCTTATTAAAATAGCTGGCGCTATAAAACCACTACTTCCTTTGTTAGCTACTTTTGCCGCAGTAAAGATAACTAGAAATATTGCCGGTTTTATATCTGGGGTAGGAGCTGGGTTACGTGGTGGGGGTGTTAGAGGTTATGCTTCTGGAGGTCTGGTTCCGGGGACTGGGGATAGAGATACAGTACCTGCTATGCTAACTCCGGGTGAGTTCGTAATAAGAAAAAGCAGTGTCGAGAAGCTTGGCGTTGGCACATTAGCGGCGATGAATCAGAACAAGTACGCCAAGGGTGGCAAAGCTACAATGGCAAGAATTGCCGAAGTCGATAAAAGTACAGCTGAGATTACCGATGGAGATACATTTAAGGCAACCGTAACACCCACAGGTGAACCATTTGATGCTTCTTTTAGGCTAATGGGTTTTGATGCCTACGAGACTGGTAAAAAGGGTAGTCGCGTTAGCCCAGCTGAATTTGAAAGAATCAAAAAAATAAAACAAAAAGATGAAGATCTTCAGAAATCTGTAGAAGAGGCTTCTTTAACTGGTAGTGGCGGTGGAGCTGGCTACAAAATACCATATAATTCTAAAGTTGGAAGAGAAACAGCTAAATCATACGCAGACCAAGGAACAGATTGGTTACGCAAAGTAGTTTCTGGAATGAGCAGCGAGCAGTTAGCCCAAGCTGTTACTGACAAAGGCGGCTCTTTTGGAAGGTATGGTATTGACCTTGGTATTCCAGAAAAAACCCTAAGAACTGGAAGATATGAAACTGATAAAGCAACCCCACAAGAATTCGCGAGTGGCGGTAGAATTCTAGATATTAAGAAGGCTGGCGCTGCTATTTTAGATCCAGAGGAAGAAACATCTTACACTGAGAAAATATCAACCGAAGATATCAAAAACCAGTTCGGTAGAGCTGCTAAAGCTAAGTTTGCTAGAGGTAAAGATCCATTCTCTGCTAAATTCTCTCCTACATCTGTTAAGGTTACTACCAAAGGTTTAAATCAAGAAACCTCAGATAAATTTAAAACAGTTCTCAATGAAAGCGTTGTGGCTGGTCTTGACTATGCTGGTTCGGCGCTTGCGACAGATCTTGGAGTTCCACCAGTCGCCATAGATGAAGCAACGAAGCAAAATTTTATTGCATCGCTAAGAGCCGCACAAATTGGTGATACATATGAGAATATTCTTTCTACATTTAATAATAAGGGTGTTTTTGATTCTAGCGTTGATCCAAATAGACCTTTTGACTTTCCTAATGGTTTAACTTCTCCACTTGCTGATAATTTTAGTGGTTTGCCAGAAGCTTTTATTGATGCTAAATCAAGTTCAGATGCGGCCAATGAAGAAAACATAAGAGGTAAAATCTTACGACAAATTCAGAAAGAATTAATTGATGATGGTATTTATGAATATAGTCCATTATTTAAAGCTCCCAAACAAAGAAAATATGCAAAAGGTGGAGCTGCTCCTTCCGACACCGTTCCGGCGCTTTTAACTCCGGGCGAATTTGTAATCAACAAACAGGCCGCTCAGAGTATAGGTTACGGAACTCTAAAAACTATGAACGATCATGGTGTTACTGGTTTTGCTGCTGGTGGAGTTGTAAGAACTGGAAGAAATAATTATGGAGTTACAGAGGCAAGATCTATAGGCGATAAACCTACCACTATTAAGTCTAAAGAACTTGAAAACTTGAGTACGGCCTCTATGAAGGTTGGTGAGGCGCTGGACAGGATGGGGATTTCTGTCGAGGATCAGAAGCCAATTCTGGAAAGTTTTTCTGCAAGGATGCAGCAAGGTGGTAAGATTTTTGATATTCTAACTGATGTGTTTCAAGAATTTGGCATTAAGGTTTCAAAAGTACAAAAAGATATTCAACCTTCGCCAAATCCCAATCCCACTCCTATTTCACCTTCCACTCCCACTTCGCCTTCTAATTCAAATGGTCCTGCTTCACCTTCAAATCCAATACCTTCAGATGCTGGGTTAGGCCCGTTTGCACCGGGAGAACCATCTGGGCCGGGCGCACAAAAGAACATGGCCGAATTAGCAGAAATTGCGCAAAGAACAAAAAATAGATTTCAAGGTTTAATTTCTTTTGGTGCTGGAGCAGTAACCGCTCTTTCTGGTCTTCAAAAGAGTGCGGAGGAAGTTACTAAAACAAATTTTGCATTTGGAAATGCGCTTTCGCAGGGGGTAGCTACGTTTACTACCTTTCAAGGTATTTTAGAGCAGACTAAAGGTTGGGTAGAATCAAACATAACCGAAGACGGAGAAGTGCAAGAGGGGGGATCTTTAGACGGCTTTATAAAAGGTCTTGAGGGGGCTGGGCAGAAGTTTACTGATATTGGCGCGAGACTTCAAGACGCTGGCAAAGGCTCTAAAATTGGAGGAAGAACTGCTTTAGGTAAAGTAAGTTCAAAACTTGGTGGGGGTCTTGGCAAACTTGGTGGCGTGGTTAACAAGGCGGTTAACAAGATTGGGCCAAAATTATTAAAATTCGTACCCTTTGTTGGTCAGTTTATTACAGCTGTAACTAGCGTGAACAGTTTCTTGAAAGCTGGGTTTGCAGCTCAGGAGAAATACAACAAGGCTGTAGAAGACGGAAATGTGGCAGAAGCTGAAAGGTACGCGGTTTTAAAAGAGACAACTGGTATAACACAAGGTTTATCTGCTCTATTTGGAGATGGAGCTGCTGAATGGGAAATTGGAATAAAATCTTATTTTGGTGGTTCAACTTTAACCAGCATTAAAGCCAATGCAGCAGCCGCAGCACTAGCGGCCAAAGCAAACAACGACCAAGCAGAAAATTCAAAGAGAGCTGCTGAAGTTATGGAAGATGTAGAGCTTGGGCTTATTACTCTCGAAGAAGCTTTTACCTCTGGCGACATAACTAAAAATCTCGCTAATTTTAATAACGCTCTACTGGCAGCGCAAAAAGCAGCAGAAGAAAACAATACCAATAAATCAACTGGGGGTGGAAAAGCCCTTAGAAATCTTGTTTCGTTTGTGAGTTTCGGTACAATAGAAAGTGGCGATGCTAGGAACGACAGGATAGATAGCGAAAATGAAGAAAATATAGATAAGGCAAAGAAAGCTAGAGAAAGTGAGTTCAATTCTCTTTTACCACAATTTAATACATTGGCAAAGCAAACCATAGGATCTGGACAGAGCTTTGAAGATTTCATAGCTATAGCTAATAAAGACGGGAATCTTAGCGATAAAGAAATAGAAAAATTAAAGAAGAACTTTGATAGCTTGGCTGTTCAGTCGAAGAAAACGGCTGCTGCGATAGCCGCTTTGGATCTTGGATTAGGTCCAGCTAAAAGCGCGGCGACTGGTCTTTCTCTCACTTTGGGTAATCTAGCTGCAACGGCAGATGGAACTGGAAGCGCTTTAGAAAACTCGCTTAATGTTATAGACGCAGCAGCTTCTGGTGCAAATGTTAACCCAGAAGCTTTATCTAAGGCGTTTGACGTGGCGACTTCAGCTGCAAATGAATTCGTTGGTGGAGTTGACGCTCAGAAAATAAAGCAAAACATAACAATCTTAAATCAAGCTTTAGGAAATTCCACACAGGCTTTTGAAAATTTTAAAACTGGGTTAAGAACTGACAAAATCAGTGCAGATCCCGGAAAAGCTGCTGACGCATTGATTAATGAATTTGCAAAAACACTTCCTCAAGAAATGCAGAGTCAGTTTAAAGCCATGTTTGGCGATCTAAAATTGACCCCAGAAGACATTCAAGCTATAATGGAGGGTGACTACGACGCAGTTTATTCTAAGATAGCAGAAGCTGGAGGTGAGTCATTTAGAGAATTTGAAGCTGTGATGAAGCCTTTGGTAGATGCTCAAAATCATATGATTAGCGTTACTCGCTCTAGAATTAAAGCAGAACAAGAAGCTACACAAGCTGCGCTAAAAAATGTAGAGCTTCAAGAAGAAGCTGCAAAAATGATAGCAGAGTTTAGCGATAGAGAGCTTACCTCCCAAGAAAAAGTTGGATTTATTAACGATAGAGCCAGCGCTATGGGTATTGATGATACCTCTGCTTCTGGATTGCTTAATCAAGTTCGGGGTAATAATGCTCAATTTGGTATCTACTCTGCAACTGCCGGTGTCGAAAGTGAAGATCCAATGGAAAGGGCAGCTAGAGAAGAAGGTATAGCAAATGCTCAGAAATCAAGTCAAGATGCGGTTACAATTGCTAGAGAAAGAGTTGCGGTCTATAGGGAGGAAATTGCAATGGCTAAGAAAAGACTAGAGGCTGAGAAAAAGGTTGCAGAGGCACTCCTTGCTGGCGATGTTGAGGGCTTCTTTGATGCTGCTGGAGCCTCCATAGCGGCTGACGCATTTAGAAGTGGGGATGTAGCGACACTTTCTCAGCTTTCCGGCAAAGAGCGAGCCGCTGGTTTTTCTAATTTAACAGACGACGAGAAAAAACGCTCCAAGCCATTGTTAGAGTCTTTAGGTATGAGTTCTGAATTAGCTGATGCGGCGGCGGGAACTTCACCAGAGATACAACAGCTACAAAAAGAAGCGTCTGAATATGCACAGGTTTTACGCGAGGCTGGTGATGGTCCAGATAAATTAGCTCAGGCAAGCTTGAGGGCAGCTGTGGCACTTGAAAAGCTAGCAGATAAAGCGCTTCAGGAAGCAAAAGTAGAGGCTGAAGTAAGAAACCAAGAACTTGAAAAAAGAAATGAAGAAAAAGAAGCTGCTAGAAAAGAAGCCCAAGAAGCAGAGGCGAGACAGAAAGCATTAGAAAAACCATACGAGGACAATGTAAGAAAACGAGCAGAGGAATCGGACGTAATGCTCAACTATCAAGAGGGAACAGCGTCTTACAATGACGCACTAGAGGAACAGATGGATTACATTAAAAAGTCAGATAGAGAGATGGGAATAGATTATAATAACTTTGGTGACGGCGAAGCGCCTAGAATGTCTGCTGCTGAAGCGCAAAGAAGGGCAGACCGAGGGGGAACTCGTGCCGGAGGAAGCATGAGGTCGGTCGAAGACGGTCCGGGTTTCTGGGAGGGTATAAGAGGCGTTTGGAACGATGAAATTGACGGAGGTGTACATTACGGCGGTGGCGCACATACTGACAATTATTCTATGTTTAAGAAAAATGGCGGAACTATATATGCTTCCCGTGGAATGTTTATTCCCAAGGGAACCGACACTGTACCTGCTATGTTAACACCCGGAGAGTTTGTCGTCAATAGGTCCGCAGTACAAAGAGGTAATAATTTACAAATATTAAGAGCTATGAATGGCGGTGACACTACTTCAAATGGCGCTCCAGCTCCAGCGGCTATGGCTAAAGGTGGCTCAGTTAGATATTATAATCAGGGTGGAGATGTTCAACAGGGCGCCGGTGGAATGGGAGACTTTATCTCTGGATTTGGTGACGCAATAGGAAAGCTAGCTGGGGCATTTGGCACATTTGCTCAGAGCGTAGAAACTTTGTCAAACATGAAATTAAGTGTAAGTCTTGCTCCAACAAGTGTTGATGTAAATGTCATGGGGCCAATGTTAAGCGAGCTTTCAGAGCAAACAAAAGAGATTGTATTAAATGCTGTTGTTTCAGAAATTAAATTAAATCAACTAGGAAAATTAGAGAGAACGGTATAGATGATATCAATAACATGTGGGTGCAAGGGTAGAGCAGCAAAGCTCTCTGCTCAAGGTGGAATAAAAAGAGCGAAAACAACTCTCGACGCCTCGATCATAGCAAAATCAACCGGAACATGTAGGCTTCAAACTTTACCAGTTAGGAAGCAATGGAAAAAATGCCTACCCAACTTCCTTGTAACGAGTTCTGTGGGTTCTGGTCCTATATATGATATCTCTATTGAGCCTTTTAATATTACAGAGTGTAGCGGCGTACAAAGCTATAACAATTATGGCGACCTTTCTTATTCTTATGATTGTACTACTGAAGACGGTAAATTTAGAGACGACATTCTTCAAAATATTGTAAATCGAGGTCACGCCGAGATAGAATATAGAATTCCCGTTGAGCCAAATGATTATTACGGATATGACTCAAATACAAAACTTTTAGCATCGCCGCAGATGTATAAAAAGTATCACAAGAAAGAATTTGAATCTGCTTATATTTTAATACATAAAGATCTTAATGGTAATACTAAAAATGAAACACCAAAAGTTCTTGATGCCAAACTAAGTAAAGATGGTAGTACATATGTTTTTGCTTATTTAAATTTATTAGGAAATGCAGAGTTCGGTGTTACCGAGAAGCCACCCCAGAGCTGTGATGATTATAATTCCACTCGCGGTCCAGATTGGACAACTGACGACGATTTAACATTTGTTGACGAGCCTGATGTCCCACAGGTTTTTGTTGCCGTGTTTAGAAGAGTTGAAGACGACGAGGGCAATATACAATGGGAACTCAAAAATAAAATTGCTACTGGCTACATAGACTTTAGCGTTTCTCAGGGGACTCTTTTTGGTGGATTGTCAGTTAGTTCAAATGGCGATACTGTAGTAATCTCAAATCAAGAAGAAGATACTATATTTACTAATAACGGTCGCGTAAAGATATTTCAATACAACAAGGCTGACGAAAACTATGTAAGAATCGACGATATACTTTACAATCCCGATATTGAAACCTGCTTCAATCCTCAAACATATGAGAGAAATTATACTCAAGATAAGTTTAGAAACTCTGAAAACCTAGTCGCTAAAAGAAAAGACGGCGAGGTAGTTTTTCTTGGCCCTTCAGAATATGCTTACGGAAGCACGTATGAAAAATCTCTAGAGAACATTAATACTTTAAAATCTGTTCACTCAACAAGCACAGAGATCATAACAGCAAACACTGACGCAAGAACCTCTGACGCATTTGCCGCTATAAAAGAAGACAACTCTGTTATTCTCTGGGGAAATAGAGACATCGGGGGAGAATATAATGGCAGTTATGAGATTAAAAATATCCAGCAGATTTCTTCATCCGAGAATGGCTTTGCTGCCATAACATTAGATAATCAAGTTTTAATTTGGGGTTCAAACAGCTTGGTTCAGTGGAATCAAGCAGCTCAAGAATTTCAAGCTCCTGATCAAGATTTTGTATTTAATGCTACTAAACTATATTCTAATAAAGATTCCTTTGTTGTTCTTAACGAAGGTACTGCTTTGCCATATTCTAGATATAAACAGAATGGTGGATCTCCTTATATATTTAACGGCACTGATTTTATAGAAGAAGTTGATCTAACTAATATTAAAGATGTTTTTGCGACTAAGGATGCTTTTGCGGCTATTAAGCTAGATGGTACGGTTGTAGCTTGGGGTCAGCAGGAAAACGGTGGAGATGTTCTTCAAAATAATTTTGGCGAACTTGCTGACGTAACAAAAATCTACCCTAGATTAAATGCTTTTTCTGCTATCAGATCTGACGGATCGGTAGCTACTTGGGGTAATATTAATCGCTATCTAGAGGGTGTTTCTTCCTTTGAAGAAATAGAAGAGGATTTTCCTGAATTTAAACAAGACGGACAATACATTCACATCGACCCCTCTGAACCAGAGAGGGGTGGGATACAACCAGTTCTTTCTTATTACGATGAAGATGTTAAACTTCAGCTTTCTCTTGCTTCTCAAACGGTAGATGATTTTAACAAAAAGAAATTTTTCAAGATAGTGTCAAACCCATTTGCTTCTGTTGCAATAAGAGAGAATGACAATGGAGACGGAAATCACATAGTTGCTTGGGGTGATGTTCTTCATGGCGCTAGACCTTATAGAGATATTTTCGACCTAGTAGACGTTAGACAATCGGCTCAAGGTGTTGGTGTTGACAAGCTTTTTGGAAACACTATTAAATTTTATAATTTTCCATTCAATGTGCTGGTTGGACAATTATACAGGTTTTACGCTCAGGCTGGCAGTACGTTCTTCAATAAGGTTTTCAGAGTAGTAACAACGAATTCATCGGCAAATGAGCTAACGGTAGAAAACATAGACGGCTCAACGCCCAACATTCAGCCAAATTCAATTTTTGACGGAAGACAGTTTTTACTCACGCCAGTTGAGAGTACTAATCTCGGAGATCAGTTAGACTACAATGACTTTTTGGGTTTTGTGGAAAACAAAAGTCAGCTTAGTGAAATTAAATCTGGTGAAAATTCAGTTGTTAGCAACTATTATTGTTTTGCGGCAATTAAAACCGATGGATCTCTTCTCGCTTGGGGTTTGAAGAATTATGGAGGACAGGCCCCAGAGTTGCAAGAGGGAGATCAAATTGTTAGTATTGCTAGTACCTTATATTCTTTCGCTGCCCTTACTTCTTCTGGTAAGGTCATAGCTTGGGGTAAGCCGGAAACTGGAGGGGATGTAACACTTAACGCTATAAGTTCCAAGGGTGATACAGATGTTTCTTCTGGCGTTGTCAAGATTCATTCCGCTAGAAATGCTTTCATGGCGATTAGAGAAGATAATTCTGTCGTTATATGGGGCGATGAAGCTGCATCCTTTGGTCTAAAACTTCTTGGACCAGATGCGGTTGGCATCTTTGGAAGAAGTCCTAATTACGGAATGGGCTATTCAGTTGATTGTAATAGCGATGGTGATATTGTTGTTATAGGCAATAAGAAACAATCATATACCGGCAGTCAATATTTTGGTTCTGTTAGCAACTTTAAGAAAAATTCCGACACTGGAAAGTGGGAGCGATACGGTAATACTATAACGACAAATGTATTGACTACACCTGTTTCATCAAGAAACATCGCTCTCGGTAGAACCGTTAAGAATAACTATAGTGGTGATAGAATTTTTGCCTACGAAGTTATAGAAAAAATTATTGACAATAATACTAACTTTACCACTGAGCAATTTCACACGATTGGTGTTTACGATTACGTAGAAGAAAACAATTCTTGGAAAAAGTTTCAAAATATTGATCTACCCAAAGACCACGCTCAGTCTCTTAGCCCGTTTATCAACACAGAATACGCAATTAAGACTAATAGTTTTATAGATACGGATGCTTCTGGGTATGTTCTTGCTATTGGTAGTATTGCTCAGTACGGAGAAAAAATCAACGACCTAAATGGCTTGGTACAGGTTCACAAATTAGATCAAGAAAAACAAGAGTTTGTTCAGTACGGTAGTGGCATAGAGCCGTTTCCAATGGTTTCTGGCGAGACTTCTTTGCAAATTAATTCAAGCTGGGTTAGCGCTAGACTTTTTGGGGAAAATGTTTCACTTTCTTACGATGGAACCAAACTTCTTGTTTCCGAAAAAGACATAGCATCTGTTTATCAGTTTACCAGTGATAGTTCTTATGGGCAGGTTGTTGAAAAGTGGGAAAAGACTCATCAGTTTCATACATACGATTTACCAGATTTACCATACATTAAAGAGAAAGGTGATGTTCAATCTCTAACTAGGACAATATCTGCTCACATGTCTTCCGGGGCAGATTTTGTATCTACAACATTCTCTCTTATAAATTCTACATCCGATTTATCAGATTACAATCAGTATCAACATAGGGTCTATAACCTAGAAGAAAAAAATATCCTAGATCCAGTTTTAAGATATGACTTTGATAGTATGACGGGGTATGATTCTGAATACGCTAATTATCTAGCTGTAGATGGTGGTCAGATAGAACATTCTGGCGAATACAAACAATATCAGATAAATGGCTCAGACAGTATTAAACTTGGAGCCAAGACTGATCACGAAAAAATGACATTTGCTTTTTGGTGTGATATTTCAGATGGAGTAAAACACATCATAAGCTATGCCACTCACTCTATTACTGTTACTGTTTCCGAAAACACAACCGATGGTGAATTCGATAAAGATATCGTCGTTGATTATTCTCACGGTAATTTTCCAAATACTTATTTAAAGACTTTTGATACAATAAAAATCAAACTACCTAGAACAAAGGGTAATCAGAGAATAGAAAGCGATCTTTATCATTTTACTATAGCTGTAGATAGAAATCCAGAGCTAGATGGAAATGGTAATACTCAAAAATATGTGCAGCTATACCTTGCTGGCGAGTCAGTGCAGAAAGATAAAGATAGCAATATTAAAACTAGAGGCGAAGACGGATACACACAGTATAGCTACATTGGATCAAACTTTAATAATGTTGACTCTTTTGGCAACAGAAGGCCACTTATACTAGATCAAGTTAGAGTTTACGACACTGTATTAGATAGAAATACAATATTCAAACTTGCTAATCACAGAAAAGTAGCAAGAAGACAAGACACATATATTTATGATATAGTACAAGCTCAGGGAAATAACTTCCAGTTAGAATTTAGAGATAGTACATATATTGATGTTCCTATTGACAAATTTTGCACTATCTTACAAGATAGAGATGAGTGTGGCGCACTTTTAGATTCTGAGTGTGAAATAGACGCACAAATTAAGTTTTGTTATTATACGGGTCGTCCACATACTAGCTATGTGAAATCATTTGTTAATAATGGCGTAGATGTTGTTCCGCCTTCTAATGACATATCGGGCAGCGGATTTGTAGTTCCTGTATCCAACAGAAATAATCTTATAACAGAGAATCCAGAAGAGATAATCGACGTTTACGCTTCTGATTATTTTATTGTTGGCGATCACGCTGGCTACACTCACAAAAGCATTGAAGAAGAGATGAAAAAGGTGTTCGGGAGTGGTAACATTCTCGGCATCGGGGGCTTGCGAGGAAAGGAAGTCGTTGACCATAACATTAGACCAAAAATGTCTGGGGTGCTACAGCCAAAAGCTCTAACATCTATAGATTTAAGAATAAATGCTAATCCAACTTTTAATGCTACCATTGAATCTAAATATTTAGACAAGTGGCATGGGGATTATGTTGACTGGACTGAGAATCAAATTCTTTATCCGATCACCGACATTGATAACAATGTATTTGTAAACGAGCAAGGCTTTACGACAAATGCCCTAGACAACGACGTGATCACTGGCTTTGAAGAAGAAAAGGGTATCTTGTTTGATTCTATCAACGAGGGTGTCTTTACGGGTGGTGACTATAGATATACAGAAAAAATAACCAACGATTCTGTTGACTACATTCAGGCATCATCTCTTAATACAGAGTTTGAAGGTTTTTGTAAATTTGAAATGACAAGACCTTTATACAGCACTCATGACACAAGATTAAGAATGAGGCTTTCTGGACCAACAAGAAACTTTGAGTGCGACCTTCCGCCAATTTTCCACTTCTCAGATATTAAATTTGAAAATGCTTCTGGTGATCTACTTGTACAATATGAAGATTTCCAGTTCATAGGCGACTCCAATCAATACGAGGGAGACCTTAGCTATGTTACTTATTCATTAAAACCTAAACAAAATCCTACTGCAAAATATCAGTGGCAAGACGGTTATCCTCTGTATGGTTTTGATGATCCAAGTGGATACACACTATCATTTAATGTTAAATCAGAAGATCCCGGTCGTCCATACGGTCCGCCGAGTGCGTTTACCTTTGGTTGGGCTGGTGATAATAACTACACAACCTCAGATAAAAAATTCATTGATTTTTATGCTGCTAGCGGATTTAATCCAACCCTGAGAATTTCCGCTATTGAAATATATAACAGTGGTAGACTTGTTCCTTATAGAGAGCAGTTTATCAATATGTCTGTTCTTGGTCAGGAAACTGGGAACAGAATTGAAAGAATTATTAAGCCAAAACTTTTCCTTTCTTCAAGTTATGACAATAATTTGCACCCAGCATTATCTGGCGTTATTGGTGGTAGCGGTTGGCTCTGGCAAGATAGCACCGGTGAGTATTCCAATGAAACATGCTTAGGCGCAAGAGAATTAACAAGCATGTTAGCTGTTTCGGACTCTGGAAGATATATAACATCAAATCATGTTGTTAACGACTCTGGAAAGTTAATTGTTAAATTTGGCCCTGCTTTAACAGATACATTCTACGAAGTAGAAGTACTTAACTATAACAAAGCTTTCTCGTCAATATTTAATAGATGGTTTGATAAAGACGTTGGCGTTTTGAACGCTAAGGAAAAAATAGTACCTCATCAAGATGGCTATTTTGAATTTGACTATATATCTCTAAGAGTTTTAGCTAGCAAAAATACAGACGCAAGAAACTATGTTCTTGACGTTGTAGGTTATAGCGAAGACTGCTTGTTAAATTCAACTCCAGCCAAGGGTGGATTCCTTCAAAATGCTTCTGGTCATTTCCTACCAGATTTTATAAACAAACAACTTGACTTCTATCCTCCTGTTGGTACAATTCCAGTTGAATCTGGTTTCGATCCGATAGACGATCTTGGATTATTCACTGAAGCCGCTTCCGATAAAGATCAATATTTTATAACCAGTGAAACCAATAATGTAGGCGGTGATCACCATCTCATTACTGAATATCCGGTAGTCGATAAGGATTACTTCCAGTGGTATGAAGTTCCTCTTTATATCTATGACGACAAAGTTGAACTTGGAAAATCTAAGAAATACAATCTAAGCGCCCTGCTAGAAAATATTTATCTAGATATCTATCCGCTACCAAGCGGTGCTAATATTGCCGCTATGGAATTGGCTGTAAGATATAAGCCGCAATCAGCTATGGAATTGGTTGTTGAGGGTGGTGAATATAGAAAACTTCAAGATGGAAGATCTGAGGGTTCGTTCTACCCAACATCAAGAGGGCAAAATGATGATGTATTTAATGTCGGATCTGGATACGCACCTCTTTCGAGAATAGAAAATATTCCTCAAGGATATAGTTCTCCAAATACTGCTAAGTTTAATTACGCTAGAAGATGGAAAGGTAGAAACGGCGTTGTCAACCATCCATTTGATATGAGAGAATTTAATAGAGGGTTTGAAGAGAAGAGGCTCGAAACAAATCTTTTAGATGCTCATCTTAATCTGAGTTTAATTTCAGATGACGGAGGCTCCGTATCAATACCTTCTCATCATAATATCTATAATAAAACTGGAACATATACTAAATACTTGTCCGCTGGAACGCTTCCAGACACGATTAGAAATATTGGCTTGAGATTCAATAATGATTCATTCTTTAGTAATTTGCTGACCGGATACTCAAGCGACTACAAAACAGCGGACTGGACTGCTCTATCTAATGGCATTTCTAATTTTGAAAACAATTCGCTATATGGTCAAATATTTGACGGTTATGACACAGCAATTAGAGTTGGAAGAAGAGATGAAATCCTTTACACAGATTTTAATGCTGTTAGCGGTGCCTGCCTCTATGTAAGATTTATACCAGATGTAAATATGAGCGGAGTGGAAGGGAACCTATACGAATTTAGCACTCTCTTTAGTACAACCGCTACGCCTAGTTTGACCGGGCTAATGGTAGGATTTTCTGGCGGCTATCTATTTGCTTCTGGAAATCAACAGGTAATAACAGATCCAACACCTTATAGTGGCTATCAATACCCCCTATCCGTTCTCGTTACATACAGCGAAAATGCAGATAAAAAATTAAGACTTTATACTGACAATGAATTGCAAGATCAAGACTTATTAAGAGCCACAAGTAATTCTACAGACATATCGTCTATCTATTCTAATTTAAGATTCGGTTACGGCGGAAGCGCTATCTCTGGCGCAAATATGATACTGTGCGATGCTGGATTCTCAACTGCTATCAATCAAGACTACATGGAGTTATCCAGCGGGTGTAACATTGTTAGCTCTGGCAATGAATTAACGTTCAATCAAATCAGTGTCGAAGACTTCTTTAGAAATCAAAGGATGAAATTCTTCAATCCGGGAGAATCTTATGAGAATGATGATTTTGATTTGTGGTCATATGTTGATGAAAACACAGCTCATGATTGGTATTTAGGAGCGTTTAGGTCTTGTGAATTTAATTTTAATTATGACTCTTTGAACGGAGCTAACGGAAAGAGAACTGGTAGAGACTACATTAATTTCACGCTGGACTATAACGGAACGTCTTACATTGATTCTACAAATATTGCTCTACCATCAAGTATAAATTCTGGCGTTGCTTACCACACTCAAATAGAAAATGATTTCCTAAGATTTTATTTATCTGATACAGATTCTGAATTCTATTCAACGTACAAAAGAATCTCCAAAAGTCTTCCAAGGGGCTACGACTTTGCAGAAAAAGCACTGGTTGTAGAAACCGTTATTGACCATATATCTAGCGGTGACATGACTTGGGAATGTGGAGAAGAAGGCCCAAAACTTATTGTAAGTTTGTATACAAAAAACAAAGAGCCTTATTGGAATTCAGATGAGCCAAACTGGGGTCTGATTAACAGACACTCTCATTTCTTACAACCCTCCAGCTGTTTGATCAGATTGGATAGTACATTCACATACGGCGATTGGTGTGACGACTCAGAGCAATGGTCGCTGTTCCCAAAAGAGCCACAGTCTCAAGAATTTAAAGAGAGATTTTACTCTAAAGACGTTGACGATATGTTCGTTCAATACGATTTAGTGTTCCCTTCTGGATCTGCATTTAATTCTAATCTAAATATTCATACAACTCATGTTAGAGCTGAAGACGCTTGGGTGAAACCCGATACATCTAGTGGAACATTACCATTTGTTTCAAGCGGCAACATCGTGGAAACAATTGCTCTTGATATGTATACATCTAGTGTTCTGGATACTGTGTTCTCTAGCGGTTTGCAGCTTTTGACAAGTGGAATGATACCTTTCGAGTCAAGTGGAACATGCCTACTACTAACTTCTGGTAACTTCCCAGCAAATGATATATTCCCATTACTAACTAAAAATTCAGAAACTATCAGCAACAATGACGGCATAACATCTTATGGCAGTATAGACTACGAGGAGTTTGTAGTAGGTAACGGAAACTTAGGTTTTTATCTCGTAACGGCTGGTTCAGAGCCTCCAACGATAACACCTATGTCTGGTCAGTTTAAAATGCTCACTGACGGATGGCTTCCTTCCACCGGCAACTTGCCATTATCCATTGCTAACAATCAAGTAGAATTACGAAATAATCAAAACGTAGGGTTGTTTACGTTTAGTCATGATGGATCATTGACTGATGGGGCCGTTCAAGATTCCATGCCGATTTTCTTATTGCAAGTGACGGAGAAAGAAAGAGTAGATCCTAGTACCGCCACTATGACAATTTCTACTTTAGGTAGAGCTAACGTTGTTGATAGATTTACAAATTCAACGCTACCTATATCACTAAAGGTTGACGACGCGGATAAGATAGCTTCTGGTTCTATGCCTCTGATGATAGACGCTTTACCGGAACCAGTGGAACTAAACAAGCAGCTAGACTTGTTCTTGGGTAACTACGGCGTTAAAGATGTTTCGTCTGATAATGTTCCCGGATCTTATTACGTATTTTGGGATGGTCAAAACTACGGAGTGTCAACAGAATTAGACGACGAAAGCTTTTTCTTGCTACCAGCTAATGATGAAATAAGAGGTGTAGACTTATTTGGTTATGGGGATTGTGACAGCGACAGTCCAGATAAAGCCTTTGACAAAGAGGTTACATCTGACGATGTTATATGGAGATCTGCCGAATGTAACGATGGAGGTATATTCAGAGCTACAGAAACTTACACCAATCTAGAAGCCGGATATGAAGATCAATACTACGGGATTAGGAAGTATACAGGCTTGAAGCCCGGAAGACCATATAATGTTTCTATGTATGTAAAAACTGGCGACACAACGCCAATTCCAGTTCCTTACAAGTGGGAGGAGTGGGAGTATGGTATATGCGGACCCGGAACTATTGGCGATCAAGATCAACAAACATTAAACTTCTCTGGCATTAAGTTAATTGGAGATTACCCATTCTTGAGTGGTGATATTTCAATTACTTCGCAATTCCAAATAGACTCTGGAAGGCAAGAGGGCGACAAGTACGGAAAAGCTGTTTGCGTTAAAGAAGATCTAATGGCAATTAGCGCGCCATTCCATAAAATATCTGACCAAGATGGAGATCTTGTAGATGATGCTGGAGCAATTTTCTTGTATAGAAGGCAAGACGATGTTGCTGGAAGAAAAGCAGACTGGCATCTAGAAGAAAAACTCATGCTTCCAGAAAATTTCAGAAGAGATTATGTTGTTAGAGAGATCGGTACGCTGATCAACTTTGGCGATTTCTCAATCGGAGGTAAGAAGTGGGCTGTCGGCCAAGAGGGTAGAGAGTTTGGTCATTCTATAGACATCGCTAAAAGCGGCGAAAAAGAAACGATAATCGTTGGTGCGCCGGGGGCTAAATGGACAAGGCAATTCCCAGAAATTGTCACATCTGGAATACCAGTTCTTATGACTGTGTTTACAGATAAATTTGAATTTAATCTCGATAAAATGGCTAATATCAGAAATGCCGCAGCTAAGTATAATATTTTATATAAATATTTTGCAAAACCTTGGGGTACAGATCCTGACATCTGGCAGCCAGAAATTGACTTACAACTTTTGATTTGTCAAATTTATAATAGCGATGAAATTGACGATCTTCCATTCGTACCAAATGGTAGAGATAACCGTGGTAGAGCGCCATCTTGGTTTAATCATGTCTATATTAACGACTTAACAGATGCTCTACGACCCGATGATGATCTAGTTGCAGAGGGATTAGATAAAATCAAAGACAAGTTCTTTGAAATTTTCCCTTATGTTGACACAATATACAGCGGTATTCCTCCTATTCTCGGTGTCTTTGGCGATGACACATTCTCCACAAACAACAAGTCATCTTATGAAGACATATTAGATGGTTTTGTAGATTTCTACGAGGATTACTCTGCGGCTAGTGGTGTAGCTAATCTTGAAACAGATACGGCGAGAGCTGGTTATGTCAACAAGATTTTCAGTGACAGTTTCCAGTGGGATGCTGCTTCTGTCAATCTAATTGAAAACACTATGTCTACTGGTAATCTTATATCTAGGGATAAGTTAAATTATATTACAACTGCCGTTGGTCAGGAATACGCTAGAGACGACTCCGCACAGTTCCAGATCCCACCGGATTCTGGGGGTAGAGTTTACATATTCGAGAAAGAATCTGGATCTTGGAACTTCGTACAAGAATTTGTTTCGCCTACTGAGAGTTTTGACTCCGATTCTTTCGATGGAGACTACTTGCTCTACCAGCAAAATGATCCAGATGATAGATATGGACATGCTGTTTCTATCAGTGAAAACGGTGAAATTATTTCTGTTGGCGCACCTTATTCTGCCGAAGCTTGCCAAATTTACGAGAGAAGCGCAACCGCTAACAATACTATGTACAATGTATTGTATGACTGGTTGACAGAAACTCATGACGTATATGGAAATGATTTACAGTCACATATTGATAGATATAATCTTTTAATAACTACTTCTGGTAAAAGAGATGTATCTGAATCTGTCTACCACGATCTAAGTAAAGAAAATAAATTCTTACTTAGAAAAAATAAGAATATAAATTTGTATAAAAAGATATTTAAATATGATTACACAGATATTAAGTACACTGGAACTTGGGGCTTTATAGCAGAAGAGTTTGCTGGAACCTCAAGGCTTGGTTATAGCACCGCTGTTAGCGAAGATGGACGAACTGTCGCGTTTGGTGCGCCTACGGACTCGTTTAATGAGTTTGACGACTTGAACGTTTGGTACGGGGGCGTGACAAACAGAGCTTTCTATCCAGAAAATAATACTTGGGCATCTTATACAAATGCTGGCGCCGTCAGAGTCTTTGAATCTAGAACATTCCATCCACACAACAAGGTGGTTGAATTTTATAAATTTGGTAATCTAGATAGATCTACTCACAGAGACATTCCGGGCATGTCGGATTACTATGAACAGCTAGCTGGCTTCCATGCTGCTGACGGACACGCATTTGAAAGAACGGAATTTTCTGATATCGAAATACCAACCGATGCTGGATTGGCCTATATTATTACTCCAGAAATTGATGCGGCTAGTGATGAAATTATAGATAACATCAAGTCTTGGTTGGCCCTTGGTGATAGAACTTTGGTTCTAGTTGGAAACGATCCGGTTTGGAAAGAAAACAGACTTTATCAAGAATCTAATAAAATCATAAATAAGATTTTGAATAAGCTAGGATGTAGAATGAGAATTGTTCCGGCTAGGAATAAAGAAGAATCTTTATACCAAGGTGTCCCAGCCGATCAAGTCTTAGAAAATAAATACAACGTAACGCCAGCCCATCTTCCGCAATATGTCCATAATTCTGACGCGATTAGAGAAAACATGTATGCTAGTGGTGTCGCAGATATTAGAATTGACCTATCTGACCTTGGGCTTGAAGACTTAAAGATTTACTCGCCTTGCGATCCTAAGAAATACGACAGGTGTATACCGCCTATTCAGCACATGGGCGACCTAAGATCCGAGTGGGAAGCAGAATGTGCAACACAGGTTGAATACTATGAGAACTGGGCGTTCCATTTTGACACCGAGAATCCGGGACAGCAATGTGATTTCTACCCAGAAATTGTTAAGCCATATGTTGTTAGACCTGACCAAGAAATTACCCCTGTCTTGACCGCAGCAGAATACTCGCCACAGAAGGCCAGAATTATTCCCGCCGCATCTGGAGAAGATGAAGAATGTACCACGACTTTATCTGGTATTATAACAGAGACATTTACAAGTTCTTGGACAAGTTACAAGTTTGCAAAAGATCACGTTGGAGGTGTTGTATTTAATATACAAGATTTGAATAATAATGTTAATGGAGTGTTTGATGACTTTACGAAAACTGGTTTTGCTAATCCAACTTTAGAAAACGGAAGAGATGGATTTTTGCAAGGTGTAGGTACTGATTACGCTGGAGAATCTAAGAAAGAAAAGAGAATTGTAAATCCAGATAGTCCATTTGTATCTGAAGAGAAATTCTCTGAACAGGAAACATCTTTGGTTTACTTGATTGCGTCTCTAGTTCCAGAAAATGCTTGGAGTATGGGTCTTAGTCAAAACCAAGAAAAAGAACCTAGAAATAAAGACCAGAACATTGTATTCTATAATAACTTAGTTATGCCTTCTTGTAATGACAGAGCTAAGATATATCAGCTTGGTGGCTGGACTGGTAGAACGTCATTTAAAGACGCTTTCTCAGATTCGGTCATAAAAAGAGCCTTAGAAAACCAAGGACACGTAATAACAACAGACGTGGAGCTTAAATCAGACACAATCATTCCAGAAAATGTTAGTTTGTTGTGGATAGCTAATCCAGTTCAAGAAATGCCAGATAATATAGTTGGTACTGTTAAAAAGTGGCTAAATCTTGGAGACAAGAAAATAGTCATGACTTACGACAGAAAGCAAAGTTCTGCTCATGCAATTTCTCTTACATGCGATAAACTCGGACTAAAAACTAAGCCTTACCATGTAGAAAGCGAAGGTAAGTACTATGTTCAGTTTACAGACGTTGTTAAAGATTCTAATCTTACAGACTGCTGCCCAATTAACGACGGCCTACCAGAAGAAGATAGAAATCAAATTCTAAACAAAGAAAATGATGTAATAAAAGGTTGTCCAGAAGGATATACTTGGTTTGGATCTACAATTAATAAGCCAACAAAAATTGACAAACTTTCAATGATTCCTGAAGCGGCTAGTCCGATAAGTCTTGATCTAAATGAATTTGATCCATTTGGGGACGGTTATAATGAATACGCTTATATACCAATTCGCGTACACGAGGATAGCTCTAAGGTTATTACGTTTAATGATCCTATCTACGAAACATTTTGGTCAACTCCAGATACTCTATGGAGGATAGATGGTCAATCTAACATAACCTTCCCAGCTATAGCAAACTCTGGTTATAGAATCTTTGTTAAATGGGTTTCAGAAAGCGATCAAGAAAAGTATCGAATATCTATGGATTTGGATGTTAATACCGCGATTCCATCTCCAGAACCAGACGGAGAAGGTTCTTTTGCTGGTGAAGCCGCTAGTAAATATCTTGGAAAAACAAATACTTTTGCTCCAAGTCAAACATTCTTCGACGTTAGAGTGAAAGACGGCAAAGAATCAATATCGTTCTCTTTTGATACAAACGAATGGAGAATAATCAAGAATGAAGATTTAAATGGTGCTTTACCTCTTACGCCAAGAGTGTTGGCTGTCTCTGGGTATCTTCTCCCAATAGAAGAAGAATTAATTACCAACACTAGAAAAAGAGAAAAGAAAATATACATCACTGAATGTTCTGGTGTGCCTTGGTCAACTCCTGAAAGAATTATTGAAGTACCTCCTAAGTTTAGACCTATTTCAACTAACCACGTCAAGTACTGTAATCCTAACGCTGATATATGCGATGAGCTAAGTAAAGATTTAGATGTTGAAGACGGTCCAGTTATTGTTGCTGACGAGCTTGAACACTTTACTAACTTCGACGTTGGCGCTAGAAGATCAAGAATTGTTCTGATTACAGACTCCTCTATGGTTCAAGGATTTAACCATCAGTACAGAAGTAAGTTTGAAGATCCAAATGTTAGATTGATCAGAAGTCTTTATCCTGCAACACCTGAGAATGTTCTTAGTTACTCTAGCAAAGAGCAACCATCAGCTAAAGGCACTTTGTTTGAATTCAAGCAGAAGTTGCGCGCACCGGAAAAAGGAAGTCCAGCTAAATTATTCGCTGCTTCAGGTAATCAATATCTAGTAGATAGATTTGGTCTAAATGGAAATGCCGGTCAATTAGACTTATACACAGATCAAGAAGATACCTATGTTTTAAACGATGTATATAGAAGATTTACGCCCAAAGAAGCTGCTAAGATCAAGCAAGAGATTGAGAGGTTTGGCGAAGATGTTATGACCGAATTTGGAACTTATCCAAGATTCAGTGGCAACTTCTATAATCCAGAAAAGGGTGATATTGATCATTATGTAGATACAAATATCAAGGGTGGTATTTCTAAATTCATGGAGCAAAAAGGCTATGACTATATTGACTTTGAAGCTCTCGAATCTGGCTATGTTGGAGATCTATTCGGTTGGTCTCTAGATATTCATGAAAACAAGCTAGTTGTTGGTACTCCATTCAATGCCTTCAATAATTCAGACGTGGTAACTTGGTCGGGAGTACTTGATTCTTACGATCAAAACAATCTTGATTCTACATTGAAGTTAAGCGGTAGAGGTGGAGCTGGAGCAGTATTCTATTACGAAAGAACTGGAAGAGGCACTAATTCTGTGTCTCAATTCCTACCTTGGGAATTTAAGCAGAAAATTAAACCTACAGAAAGTTTAAACATTGGTATAGATGACGCAACTAGCGGTGACGTTACAGCTATTAAAGGTAATCATGGATTGTCTGACGATTTTGCTCTTGATCACGCCTATAGAGGTGACATGTTTGGACATTCTGTTTCCGTCGATTCTGACTTCTTGATAGTTGGCGCTCCTTGTCATGATTTTGAGGTTGTTCACGATCATGTTTATAGCGGAACTTCAGCCTTTTTGAGAAAAGAATTTACTTCGTCATTTGAAATTCCTGATCACAAATTCTATGACCTTGGTCCCTCTGGAACAAGAGTTGACACGTTTGACAATCAAAGTGGTACAATGATTCTTAATCATGGCGCTGCGTACACCTTTAGGCACTTGAATAGAAACATTTTGGATCAATCTAAGAATTGGGAATTTGCACAAAAAATTGTATCTCAGGGGTACGAACAAAGAAAACAAGGTTCTCCAACTAGTAGTGGTACTGAAAATGATTTCTTTGGATATTCAGTTTCGATTGATAGAGCTAAACGTGGCGACAGCGACTACACATCTGTTGTAGGTGCTATTAATCACCAATTCCCAACTAGCGGAAATCATATTTCTACTGCTGCTTCTGGAGCTGGCGCAGCATATACTTATGACGCAATGTTGAGAAAACAGCCTAGCAATATCCCAAATCCGGGTAGTTATATCTCGCCTAGACTGTATGGATTGCAGGTTGGCGAAGAGCAGGATATTCTATCTGGCGTATTCTATCAGAATGAAACTGGTCCTTCTCTTACTTATAGGGTTAGTGGAATTATCTACGCCAACATGGACGGAGAGTTTTTCCTAGAGGTTTCTGGGTATGATCCTTCTGATCAGGGTTTTGTTGGTCAAAGACCTTATATTCATTCTGCTGTTGGCGAATTATTGTCTGGAACAGAGGACGAGGATACACTCAGGCTCATAACCAAGGGGAAACCAGTTGAGGCTAGTGCAATTATGCCCGTGTCAATTCTTGGGGCAGACAGCGCAATCGTGTATAATAGTATAGGATTTGTTACAGAAAACGCATATTCAGCAAGTGGTAATCTGTTCCAATTATTGGGTTCTGGTCATGGATTCTCCAGTGGCGTTATGGGCTTTTTAACCGAAGGTCACGATTTAGAAATGAATGAGCAACTAAAACTAAGGATAAGGGGTAAGTAATGCCTGTTAGAGTTATCTACAATAATACAGATATTTGCACACTGAGACCATCTCCAGTGTATACTATATCTACAAATATCCAAAAAGATGGAGCTGGTAAAGCTTACGGTGTTACTTATTCGATCACTCTTCAGGGTACTTTGATTTCTGATAGAGGTACGCCATATGCTAGAGACGAAG
>Ga0070746_10000245_pt1 | contig 31680 bp, 41 predicted proteins | sample VirMetDEL_Mar_21_FD_77016 | JGI IMG/M metagenome (GOLD analysis project Ga0070746, IMG submission 77016) | Aqueous microbial communities from the Delaware River and Bay under freshwater to marine salinity gradient to study organic matter... | ecosystem: Environmental > Aquatic > Marine >...
ACTTTTTCAATTCTCTCCCTCATTTCCATCATTTCCTTTTTCATGGAAACCATTTCGGGGGAATCACTTTCTAGGATTTCAATTTCTTCTATATTCATTTTTTATACTTTCTATTATTTATTGATTAAAGGGGATTTCTCCCCCCCCTTCCAAGAATAGGAAAGGAATCTTTATAATTCTTTATAAGATCATAAATTTCAAGAAAAAAAATTGACTAGGATTTTTTTAATACAATTATTTTGAAATTAATTTTTAAATAATTTAGAGATTTATTTTTTAAATAATTTCCTATTAATTATTAATTTATTTTAGATATAAAACTTGAATAATTATATATAAAAAAATCATCAAAAATACTTAAACTTTTATATATAAAATATTTATTTTTTTTATAAAAATTTGGTACACCCTAATGTATTGCAGGGTGAGTTTTTTACCTCACGCATAGACGCGCGATTCCGTTGCCAGTTTACGCACGCACGCATCCGTTGCCAAGCAAAAAGAGGGAGCTACCTACAATAGGCAACTCCCTCAAGTTATTATTCACCAATTATAATAACCTAGAAACTATGTCATATATTGCGCCCCCTCCTAAGGCACTTCCTATAAATTTTGATAACTGAGAACATAATAGTTTTATAATTATTTTTATTATATTACTCATGGCTGTCTAACTTCTATGCATCTACCAAAGCATGGCTTAAATTCTTTAGCAGATATACTTGTTAGTAACCACACTACATCCATGCTCGGCTTATCATAACTATAGACAGAGCAATAACCATCAGTGATGAATATAACACCCATTGGTGGCTCATTCATCTTTTTTACATAGTCAAAGACAGGACTAAACTCAGTACCGCCTCTACCCTTTGGACAAGTAACCTGACTAGGAGAATGAATTGTCTCTACTGAATGAATTACAGAGTCACAATATATTAACTGAATTGTGGCATCACTCTGACCATTATCTAGGTAAGCATTAAGAGCATTGAATACCTCAGATACCGCGAGACTTAATTCCTCATTGCTCATACTACCTGATGTATCTATTGCTATAATTATCTTTCCGTATGCTTCCGACTTCATACTAGGCATAATTATATCACTCTGAAGATGCACTTCATGAGGCTCTAACCAATTATAATCAGATTGGCATCTACCCTCAATCCACTCAGACAGCACATCTTGCCACCTAACTTTAGGCTCACAATCCTTGCGTATCTCTTCCTCTATACTTGCAGGCATATTACCTCTCTTCTTGGCGGCAGCCATTGCTTTATGAGTTCGCATATTCACATCATCTTCTAACTGCTCACTTTCCACAGTCCCCTGAAGCGGATGATCTAATACTTGACCTGCATCATTCATGTTGTGGTCATCTAACACTTCATCTATTGCCTTTTCGCGAGGCGATCTACTATCATTTTCTGAAGCATCTTCTGAGTCATCACCTTCTGCTTGCTCTTGATCTTGCTCATTGTCTTCTTGGGTATCTTGATTTTCGGTATCATTTTCCTCTTCCTCCTGTTGGCTCTCTTCATTATCTTCTGGTGGATTATCATCTTCCTGTTGCTGGGACTTGTCTGCTACCTCTTTGAGTAAACAATCATATATATACTCAGCGTCAGCACCTTCCCCATATTTATTGTCATCATCATATTTCCCCTTATGGTCTTCACTACGAGGCAGACTAAACGGGTCATTTACTAGATGCTTATTGATAGCTAGATCGCATGCTAGATTCCACAACCTATGGTCTCTATGTTTCCTACGAATATTATGCTTATTAGTAATATGAAGAACTTCATGAGCAAGTATGGTAATTCTTTCCTTTGGGTTCATTCCCATATACCAATCATAGTTAATGAATAAACTAACACCATCTACCGCTGCGGTGGAATGAGCTTTAGTAACTACTAACTTCTGTTGTAATATAATGGAGGCAAAGAATGGCTGTTGAATAACAAGCTTACGAATATCCTTCCTGATTTCTGCACTTTGGTTAGACATTTTAGCTATCCTCTTTTCTGATTTCTGTTACCCACTCTACATACTCTGATGTATCATGAATCTTATCTTTATGAGCACACTCTGCATCTAATAACACGACCTGTTGAAACTCACGTGGCATTTTATCTCTGCACCATTTAGATATATTTGACCAAGCATCGGCATCACCTGACTTATGCGCAAGGCATGAAGCAAGAGCATACAGTGTAGACGGGTCTTGAGGACAGGTGGGAACATCTTTACCTGAAGCAATATCCTGAGGTAGCGTACCTAGTTCATCATAAACAGATACAAAACCGCTAAACTCACGCACAAACTCTTCGCCGATACAACCAACGAACACTTCGCGATCACTCTTAACGCAATATCCATCATTGAGCCATTCTCCAAAATTTGCGACAGTGCGAGGACATGGTTGCTGGATTAAATCGTTACCACCTTCATCTACCTTATTTGGGTCAAAATTTAACAACATAGATGGAGTATCACCAACCGCACGACCGCGAAAATGTATAAACGCGATCAGGATAGGAGGCATATCATTATTATGAGCCCATGCAATCCAATCATCTACATCTAGCGTAAATGGAATAATAGACTTTTGACGGCTTATCAATGGTGTGATCATTTTACCGACTCCTGCGTTGTCACCTCTTCTGTTTGTGGCACATATAAATCTCACATGGTCTGAAATTTTCTTACCATTAATTTCCCTAGCGAGCATGAGAGCCATCATCGCTTTTTGCACACTAACTGATGTCTGCCCAACATCATCATAAAAGAAAACAACAGGTGAATCTGCATTGATCATAGTGAGCATATCACCATATGGAACAAATTCAGCATGGGGCACTTCATTATCTCGCATTAAGCAGGGCATACCTCTGAAATCTATCGGCTCCATACAAACAGGATGTCTAGTGTATAACTTATAACCTTTTAGTTGTGATACAGCTTGCTCGATAACAGATGTTTTACCTAGTCCTGGTTCACCGGTAATGATGATTGGTTTATTTAATTTCAAGGAATTAATAACGAATGGTGTTAATTTACTAGCTTTCATTTTCTATATTATTCTTTCTATATTTATATTATTATTGGTGATTAACAGAAACCCTCCATGGCTTCCTGAATTTTCATTACTGCACTCAGGGAATTTTGAGCGACTTCTTGTCTGATTTCTTTACTTTGCCTGATTTCTTTAATGTCTATATTTTCAGGGGATAATGCTTCTTTAACATCATTGACTAGGTTTTCTAGGTCTGGGTTACCTAGAATATTAAGAGATGGCGCCATATCTAGTATCTCTGTTACTCTATCAATTGCAGTTTGATGAAAACGAGCATCAGGATTGAGCAAACCACCCTTGCCATCTGTACCACGTAGAAGGATGTTTAAACTTTCAAACATTCTATGCACTACTTCAGTGGCAGATTTTTTAACTATTTCTAGGGTTTCCTTATCTCTCTTATCTTGCAAGGCTTGGCGTTGGTCATCAGATATGCAATTAATTCTTAAACCCTCACCTGTGGGCATAGGCATAATATCTAATTTAAACCTAAACTTATCAGATATATGCTTAGGGTAGTCATCTGCGTCAAACATACCATTTAAGCGATTTTTAGCATCATTTAATATCCTAGGATAGTCTTGCTCTAATTGCTCTACCGCTACCTTAAATTCATCATTTAATCTTAGCATATGAGAGTCAAACTCAGTGTAGACTGAATTAGGCAACAATCTCATTCCCATATCATTCCAAGGAAGAGTATATTTATTGCGGATTACCTTTGCCTCATTACATATGGTATTAATAGGGCGAAGATCACTATTGGTAAATAATCTCTTACTTACAATGGCAGAATCTTGCGACATATTATGTTGAGCGGTTAGATTGTGGGATTCTGTCTTATCGACTTTTGTTCCCCCAATTCTACCGATTGATAGTGAACATAACATTGCTACTGCACTGATGTCTGTTTTTACTTCTATTGTCATTTTTCTTTCTTTCTATATTTATTTGTTTATTACTTAACCATAGATGCAGAAATAATTAGCATCTATTTCTATTGATTCTATATCGCCACCATTTTGTGTAACAATTTCTCTTGTTTTATCTGTTATAAGATATGGTGTAGGAAACGCTATTTCACTAATTTGTATTTGATGTGGAATCCTTTTTTGTTTTTCCTCATTCCACACACCAACAATCGCTAATTGCAACTGGTGACCTTCTATTTCATGTGGTACCCATGTAACTTCTAAAAGGCGGGCATATATGCCGCTTTTTAATCTTACATTAACAACATCATTGTCATACTTTTCGTGCCAACAATCGTATTCTTTTGAAAATTCTTCGTATATCATATTAATAAGCTATTTTTATTTGATCTATTGCGTTTTCAGCAGCTTTTCTAGCGAGTACGGCTGCGTGAAAGGCTTGAGTGGCTACTACAATGTCATTTACAATTTCTACCGATGTCTGCGGAAAAGCATCTTCGGAGTGTTCAACACTTTTATCGTGTATCCATTTGACTGTGGCTTTAAGGTCTAGAGTATTTTCAAACATATCTAAATCTGTTTGCACTTCCCAGCCATCAGCGGAATGCTCCAACGCACCATTTATAACTGCGTATAACATTTGTTCTCCATGGTGGCGCTCGACTAATATCAATGCATGTAAATGATCATGCATACTCATTGCGTTCATTCTTTTTTCAACTTCTACACTCATATTAAGCGACCTCCATTTGGTGTGACTTTGCGTAGGATACTCGATTGACCCTTGCGGTCTGTAAGAGATTTAATCTCATTGAAAGTATCAGGATTCTTACATATCTGTAGTGAACCTGCGGTCTTATTATCAAAGCCCATAAAACCTCGGTACATAGGTGGATCGACTTTGGGTGGAGCAACATACTTACCACCGAGCGCGGCGTAATATGCATGGATTGATGATTTTTTCATTTCTATATTTATTATGTAATTATACTATTGGTGAATTGATCAAATCTACTGAAATGATCAAATCTTATTATAATATAAACAAGGGAAAAAATCTATAGAATTATAAATCGTTAACCCTAAATAATATTACGCTATAATATTATAAATATTTATAGATAAAACAGGGTCTGCAGAGTAATTCTTTTCAAACTGCAAAGATGATATTTGACTATCATCATTCCAATATTTGCATTCAGTAAGTACATCTAATAAACCTTTCATTAGGTTATCACTATCAGGTCTTTTACTATGAGGAATTATTCCTTTATCTTTGTTTGATTTTTTTTCACTCTTATTAAACTCAAAGTTATATATAATATTAACATATAAAGCACCATCTAATGGTTCTTTTGGCGCATAAGGTAATAAGTAAGATTTTAATAATCCTCTAGCTTTTCTTGCATTAGAATTAGTAGGTCTACCAATAAATGTGGAACCGTCTCTTCTTTTAAGTATGCGAGTGCTTCCTTGCATTGTGGATCGTGGTGGATTTATAGGCACTTTAACGCTTACAGCCAATACACGCGAAAATCCGTTGCTACATACACGCGAAAATCCGTTGCTACTATTATTCATGGCATCAGATAGGGCAGGGGAGTATAACGCAATCCTCCCCCACCATATAATCTATCTTTTTGGTAGGTCATATACCCCTATACAACCCTTAAACTCTTCATGATTTCTCCAATCCCAAGGGCAATCAAAATTATTATTTTTGGTGTCATCATATAATAATGCCAATGTCATACATGTTAGTGTTTCTACATGTAGAGCCATGAACTCATCAGGACTAAGATAACGATAAGCATTGTTAGGCTGAGTAAAGAAATGATTAACCTCCACTATTTCCTGAGCATATACACTTAAACCAGCCACCCATTTTCCCTAGCTTCTTTCGGATGTTTATGCACATGATCATGACAAGGACGGCATAGAGCCATAAAGGTTCTTATATTTATCAAATTTCTCTCTAAATCCCCTTCATTATTTATACTCGACCCATGCCGTCCTGCCTTATGATGCAAATCCAATGTGAATCTTGGATTACAGTGACATATCTCACATGAAGTATTATCCTCTAGATATTGTTTCTTCCTCTTAAGATAAGTTGACTGCAACTTAGCCCTAGATGAGGTTTTGCTTCTAGATCGTAAAGGCGTACGCTTCATATTATAGCTGTGTAGTCGCCTTACTCTGACGGATAACTATCAAACACCACGCAATCACAGAACTCCCTTAATCTCCTAACCATTGGCTCAATTCGATGCACATCCCTATATCTTTCAATCATACTACTACCTAAATAATTAGTAGTTATGACTATTGGTTTCTTATGTAACATTCTTCTATCAACTATAGTGAATAGATCCTGCTCCCACGCATCTGTAGTCTTTTCTTTACCTAGATCATCTATGCACAAAACCTCGCAGCGACAAAGCCCCTCAATCATATCTTTGTGGGCATGTCTTACTGTGTAAGAATCAGCTAACATTTGCTTAATCTCTGATGAATCATAAACCCTAACATCGTTGCCACGATTCACTATCATATCTCGGATTAACAACCACATTGAGCGAGTTTTACCCATGCCAGTCTTACCTGTTATTATTAATCCTCTGCCATTTAACTGATGATCTATTACCTTCGCCAACTTTAACGGATTTAACCTTGAAGCATCCGTCTCTCTCATTGAAAGAGGGCACATCTCGATAAACTCCTTCTCAGCTCTTTCAGACCGCTGTGGCTTCTCCTTTTCCTGAGCCTCCTTTTCTCTACTATTGAGACAATCAGTGCATAATGGATACCAAGGATACCATAAAGGCTTTCCTCCAAAGTTTTCTATTACGCATTCTTGGACAAAATCTTGTACAACACATGAACAATCTTTGCACACCTGCCTGCCTAAGCTCCTTGTATCTCCCTCAGAAACCGTGCTTGTATTCTTCGGTGCTATGACTTCGCCTATTCTTACTGGCTCCATAATTACCCTCCATTATTTTAATTCTATTATTTGGCTTTATTACCCAATCAAAACTAGCCTTCCATTTAACTTCCCTACCCATCAAAAAATCGCTTTCTAAAACTTTATTAAAAAGTTCAAAGAAACTAACTTTATCTTTGGTAGCAGCCTTAATGCACCTTGCTCTAGATGATGTTATTTTAGTGATTTGAGACAATTGCCCTCCGCACTTAGTATTCCACAAATCCATCACAGTCTTGTGCTCTATATCATAATTACTTGTCTCACTTTCTTCTGATTGAAGATTCATAGCGGACTGCGAGAACTGCTCAGGGTCTATACCATTCTTCTCAAGGCTTACATATATAGGATTACAATGCTTAAACTTCCTACTTATGCCTTTTGGATTTTGGAATGTTATATAATTCTTAATCCACCACTTACCATTAGGTAATTTCTCAACCTTTGGGTCTAATGCCTCTAACCAAGATTCTTCATTAATAAAATCTATCTTGGTATGAAGAATGAGCATTTCAGGATCAAACTCCCATATGCCTGCATGATCGCATCTATCACATACATATATGTATATTAACTTTTCAACAGGCGTAAGATTTCTGAACCAAATATCATCCCATTTGTTGGTTTCAGAAAATATCTTCACTTGGGTTGCTCCTATATATTCTTGTTCCATCAGCTAATACATCAGTACACTCCATGTAATTAGTTAACATTTTTACCGCAGCGGATGAATTGTCTGCAGACTCTGCTTTATATGAAGGATATTCCCTATCAATAATACCTTCTATAAGCATTAACTCCTTGTCTTGATGGGGGTCAGCCTCTTCCTTCATTACTTTTAATCCCTTACATAAGGCTTTTGATATTAAATAGTGCCTATAAGGAATGTTTGCTAATTTACTTAAATCTATCATATTAAAATAACTCCATTTGGTTTGTTTGAGGATTACTTAGCCTAACTTTACGCACAGACTTATTGGTCACTTCACAGGTTTCTACGCCACACTCTATGAGTAGACCTAATTTTATTAATTCTGTAACACGCGGTCTGACATTATTCATATCAGGCAGGCTTAGATGCTCTTTAATTGTTCTATCCGTTGCTATACCTAGATCGTGCAACGCAGATACCACCATCTTGCATCTTTTATTTAGACCATCTAATTCATGGTACGACTGCATACTATTATCATGAATCATTTTTATATAACCTTTCATAACATGCTTGCGTGACAGCTAGATCATTCTTCAGATAAAACTCAGCAGTGTCTTTATCGCCATGAAGATAATCTTGAGCAAAATCCTTGGCATCATAATCAGGCTTTTTGCCAACACCTAAGATTTTAGCTAAATTATCTAGAGATATCATCTCATTAAAACCATAGTTGCACCAAACCTTCATGGTATCAACTACAGCCCTATGGTAATATCTTCCATTCTTAACAACTGGTGAAACGGCAACTCCAAGAATCCAACTGCGCTTCATAAGAAAAGGCAGATCAAACTCCTCAATATTATGACCAATACAATGACCAAAGGTAAAAGAGACTTCAGTAAACTTTTTCCAAAACCTTTCTAATATACCTTTTTCTTCTAAATCATGATTGCCTAAAGCAGTGAGCCCATCTATCTCCATATAATCCCATAGGTTTTTCTCTCCATCATCCTTTGTGGCAAATGGATGAGCATATCCAATAGCACAGACTCTTCCCGTCAAAGGGTTCAACGCAGCTTTATCTATCTGCCTATCCCACCACTTTGTCTCACCTTCCTGCCATTCCTTATATTTCTGGTCATACAAAGCTTTTCTTTTAACAGGGTCTTTTGTATTACCATACTTTGGCTCTTCAAATGGCGGGTATGGTTTCCCATACTCCGCCACTCTTTCAGGCAGTGCTAGTGTTTCAACATCAAAAACATATGTATCTGAAATAGCCGATACTCCAATTGATCGAGTCTTTGGTATTATTAACTTTTCCATATTTATTATAAATTATTTATAATATTAGGCTCAAAAAGGCACGTTAGACTCGTCTACTCCATCTTCTTCAGGCTCTTCAGGTGTAGCTACGGCTAAAACTTGCAATAATTCAACCGACCAAGGCACTAAAGAATAATAAAAATTATCATTATATTCTCTAGCTTTAATATTAAATCTTATCCCTAGTGTATTTCCTTCAGCAATTTTATCCTCAAATTTAGTGATACCCTTATCATACATTACAAACTCAAATACCTGCGGATAAGCATCATCTGTCCTGAGCCTAAACTCCAATAGATTATCGCCTGGTCGGTATTCACGCTTTGGTGATACACTTACTACGACACCTTTTGCCGAATTTGCGTTTTTAATTTCTTCTATATTATTATTTTCTTCCATATTTATTATGCGGCTTTCCCGCGTTTAGTGTTTTTATTTCGTGCTACATCAACTCCACAGCTGGCAACACGCTCCGCTATTTGCGAAACTCTCTCTCTGCAAACGCCATGAACATTTGCAATATCTACATAACTCATTTCTAGTTCAGTTAATAAACTAACCACTATAGGCACGACTGCACTAGCTTTAGTGACAGACTTTCTTTTGATCGTCTCACCAAATTTCTTAGCTCTATAATCATTCCTATATCTTAATAGATATTTTGTCTGAAACTTACTCCTTAACATGTTTCTCAAATCTTCATATTTGATTTCATATTTTTCAGACACCGCCGTTAGGCTTAATCTATCATTTAAAAAATCTGACACCATTTCATCTATGGCTTCAGGCGAAAAACTTCTACTTAGATATATCATAATTTATTTGCTCACAAAAAGGACAAGGTCCATGCCCCTTTTCGGGGCATGACCTTCCTAGTTTGTTTGAGCATTTGTTTGTTCCAGCACATGAAGCTAAGACAAAATACAACATTAAGAGGCAAATCCCTAAAAGAAGGATGCCCCAATTATAATCTTCCCATTTCATATAATTATAAAAACTTTATAAGATATAAGAAAATTTTTTATGATAATGCCTTCTGCAATAACAATAACTCCCTTATTGCATTTGCATACATTTGTTCTACTTCCTTCATGTCAACATCAGGTAAAGCTTGATTTAATTTCTGCTGAATTGTTTGCAGTAATTCCTTTAAATAAGCAATTTTCTGAGGCACTGACATATGAACTTTTTTACCATTTATTTTACCACTCATTTACGCAGCCTTTCTTTGAGTAGACATACTTAATAATGCCTTCTTGAATATTGGTGTGCTTTTGAAATACCTATCGACATTATCAATAAAGAATTTCATTTGATCATCGCTTAAATCACCTATTTCCATTTCGCAACCTTCGATAGGAATAGGGGTCTGAGAACCACGATCTTTTTTCACATCATCAATCACCTTCCCAAGCTTTGGAACAATAATATCCTTAACCTTATCCTTGCCCTTATCCTTATCCTTACCTTGGAGGGTATTTAGAGAGTCTGATAACTCTTTATTATTTCTATCCATATCAGTAGCATAATCAGGACAAGCTTCACCTGATATTAGGAATAGAGCACCTAACGCATATTTTCTTGCATAAGAAGATGCTGTCCCTGTCATCTGAGGAGGACTCATGCCTCCTTGAGTTTTGGGCTCCCTCGCATACGCCTGAGATACTATATTTTTAGGATACCCATCATAACATTCAGTATCTATATTTTTTGAACATTCCAACACCACCCGCGCCTCAATGTATATTTCTCCACCTACTTCTTTAATACTATCACTCATTGTCATAGTAATATCATTTTCAAAAAGCATTGGCTTAACTTCCGTCAAAATATCCTCAACATTACGATATTTATATTTACCAAAATTATTAAGACTACTTTTTTCGCCTTTTAATTTGGTCTGAACCTTCAATAGTCGCTCATTTAGAGTAACTATAGGTTGTTCATCCTTGACTTTCTTATCTTTTTCCATCTATATTTTCCTTTCTTTCTATATTTATTAAATCCTTCATCTCTTAATGGGATGGAGGATTTTTTATTTATACCACACCAAGAGACATTGGTCTATTGATTTAAAATTAGCCATTAACAGAAAATATATGGTCTTTTTCTCCTACTTTTTTGAGAAATTCCTCCAGTATACTTTCTAAGTATTGAGAAATATCGACATTTAAAGGGCAAGCCTTAACCAGCAAGGAAATAGTTTCCTCGGTTAATTGAATCTGCTTGACGTTACCATTTTGTGATATTTGTGTCATAATTATTAACGACACTATTTCTCTTGTTTATAGTGTCAATACTATTATAAAAAATTTATAAGATTTATTATTTGTTGACATGATATTATAAAATCTTCATATGTGGAACATATAACAACCCACTAAATATATATGAAGGAAGAGAAATCTACATTAGCCATTCCTAAAGCAGTTAGTATAAAGCCTGCTTTATATAAAGAGGCTCGCAAAAAGGCAGAATCCTTAGGCTTAAGCTTTAGTCAATTAGTCTGTTTTCTTATTAAGGAAGAATTAAAAAAACAAGGCGATTTTACTATATCTGCTGATAATGAAAAGGAAGGTTATACTAAATTTTAGGAATTGTATTAAAATACATTTCACCTTCCTTCTCTGTACTTACACCTTTATAAAATTTGTGTAAAGTACGAGGAGAACCTTTGTGTTGCATCAAAAAACTAGTTAAAGCAGTATCTTTAAATAAAGCAACATGATAGGTCCCAAAAGCATGGCGAAATCCATTCCTAGGATATTCTATATTTAGCTGTCTGATAATATCTCCTGACCTACGATCTACATTTGGTATGTATATGGGTAGATGACTATATTGATTTAACCATAACCATAAATTTTCAGGAAATCCTTGCAGGAAATCATTTACCGACTTGCCTCTATTTTTAACTCTTATTCCTTTTTCCTCAAAATTTATATCATCCCATGATAACTTTTTAACATGTGATGTTCTCATACCTGCAAACGCTCTAATCGCGTTAAATGGAATCAAATGCTGGTGACTATCTTCTAGGCACTTAAATAAAATAGATACATCTTTAGCAGAAACATATAAAATCTCTTCTTTCTTATAAATATAAGGCTTTAGTTTTTTTGCTGGATTACTTTTGCACCAGCCTGCATCTACTGCGAACTCAAAGAAATTCTGCATCACCCTCCTCATATTATCCTTATATGATATACTATATGGCAATTTACTTAAAAATAACTTCAAATCCTTAAGCTCTATTCTATCAATGCTTGCATTTTTAAAGTTCAACTTTAGTTTTTCAAGGTAACCTCGCAGCGTTACGATCCATTCAGGCGACACATTTATCTCTTTTTTGTTTTCTAAATACAAAGACGCTACTTCCTCAATAGCTTTAGCATTAGATGAGTGATGAGATAACTTATAACAATCAATGGCTTTAACCAAATCTATGCCGTCAGCATACTCCTCTATAGCTAATAGCTTTTGATAATGATCTAAATCAAAATTAGAAACTCTACCATATTCCTTCTGACTAGAATCATGAGTTTTCTTTGCTTCAATTGCTTTTTTTTTAGTTTTAAAAAACAATCTTTTTCTTTTTTTCCCCGCAGCAGTGTTTATAGAATAGCTCAGAACATATCTCTTTTTGGTATTATCAAAAAATATAAAGCTCATAGGTGACCATGTGGTGACTAATAGTTACTACTTATTCAGTCAACGCATTTTTTGCGTTTTGTGGGATGGTGCGGGCACTCGGGATCGAACCGAGGACACCAGCTTGGAAGGCTGGGGTTTTACCCTTTGTCTACTGGCTTTTCTTCTTTAGGTGACTCATCGGTGACTACATTTATAGGCTTCTCACCTGCTTCAAAAGTATAGTGTTTTCCGTGCCTTTGCCTTAAATGCCCCTCATATTCACCATCTAATTCATGAAAAACATGTACATGGACAAAATCGCTCCATATTTGATTATCACCTTCTCTTTTTCTAATTACATGATCACAGATGCTATGAGTAGTAACACACATATTTAATCCAGCAGGTTTCCAGCGATTCCAGCCTAAATATAAATCCTGCGTGCCTTTACCTTCATAACCATCAAAATGAGCAAGGCTTAAGGCTTTTCTTGATAATAAAGTTGCGCCTAATCCAACCCAATCAGTGGGTACTATAGCTCCTTTGCCAATTGCAGGATATGCATACTCCATCCACCCACGCTTTTTCCATTTTTTTGCATTTAACTCATATACATTACCAAAAGGAGGACATTTTTTTATTTCATCATCACATTCCCTTAACTCCTTAATGATTCCTTCTGCCTCTTCTTCCCCTGCTTCCTTTAATTTTTCTTCTAGAGCCGTCCTCTTATTCTTTAAATCTTCAGGCACATCTCTTTCTTCTGAAGCTATATCCTCTTCTATATGCTTATATTGACTACCTCTTCCACCCAAGAATGGTCCACCGCCTTGCGATGGGTATGTGCACATTGCTACATCATAATATCCATTGTCGAAATGCAAACAATCTAATGCCACTCTTATAGAATTAGGTTGTACCAATACATCAGCTTCTACACTAAAGAAATGACTTGCTCTATGCTTTCTTGCTATTGCAAACGCATGACTTTGAAGCTGTGCTATAAGCAATTGTGCATCTTCTTTATAATTTTTTAATTGGTCATCATGCACATCAAGGGCTTCAAACATAAAGACCCACCCTTTAGGCAACATTTCCCCTATATGTAAGAGTGCAGATTGCTTAATTTTTTCGGATTTATCTCCAATGAAAAGAAAAACACCCTCACTTATTCCTGAATCTGCTATTGCGCTGGCTATTCTTCTTCCAAAATTTGGTAAAGCATAATTATATCTTTTAGTAGCAAAGGTTGAAACAAAGAACATATTTTCACATAACATTTTATGATCTTATAAATAATTATAAATAATTATCAATCATCTTCTTCAGGGCAATTTTCGCCAACGCTTTCTTCTACAGTGCCATATTCTCTATATATTGGGTTATGACCTACTGTTAAAGGAGAGCCTTTTGTAAAAGCATTTTGTTGAGGTACAAAAATTAGTTTAGCGTTAAAATCATCAATCATATTACCGACGCGAGCACCTCCTCCGTAATATACAGGCTTCATTGGCTTACATTTCTCTAACTTAACATCATCCTTAATCTGCATATTTATGCACTGAGCTGGCTGAACTATAGTTCGATTAGTGCCTTCTGTGCTCATGCTAAACTTAAAATTTCTTATATTGCTGAATGTCTCAAGCTTGCCATTTTTATTTACAGTCTCATACATCTCGACAGCAGCATTACTAAAAGGTGATATAATAGTAGCAGATTTAGGACTACCATTAAAATACATACCACCTATTAAATAAGGTCTTTCCCACGGAAACCCACCATCATCAATAGGGTAATCATATGAATTTGAATACACCAAATACTGACTATAATAAGGATAATAAGCAAGTGGTCCTACAGTCCTAAATCCAAATTCAACAAATTCAGTTTTTATTTCTTTAACATAATCGCTATTAAATGTTTCTTTTTTATAAAATTCAGCACTTTCCCACCTAACAGAATACAATGTCGCAGTCGTAGATTCTGTAACACGCACGCCATTATCTCGAAAAGATGTAGTTGATTCATAGGTTTTCGAAGAGCTGTTGGTTTCACTAAATTTATCAAATTCTACAGAATACAAAAAGGTCTCACTATCAGTATTTTTTCCTAATCCATATCTAGTAGCACCAAACATATTGATTTGATCTAAATCATTGTCTGAAAAAGTAAGAACAGTTGGCATACTTCCACTACCCTGTTGTATATAGGTGCTTGTGGTTACATCCCAATCTCCATCAGAATAATAATATTTAGTATAACTTCTAGCACTTGAAGATATGACATAGCCCATATCTACATCAGGCACCCATGCTTGATTCATTCCCCTATAGCCACCTGCAAAAGTCACATCACTATCATATACAAAATCCGAATGAGACTGAGAAAGGTGATCAACCCCGCCCCCATAATTAGCTCCGCCTTTTACTACTGGCTGGTAATTGCTTTCTTTAAAACTAAAAAAGAAATCACCATTTGTTCCTTTGCTTGTAAATGGTTGCCAATGGTTTTTTAAAATTACATAAGGTTCGTGTATTTCTAAAGCACATTGTTTTGCTAATCGTATATATAAATCATTAACATCAAATGTATCATTTTCAGGAATTTCATAATGATACATAAACTTATCGTAATTATTAACTGTAACGCCACCTTCTCCTAAATTTTCTGTCTTTTGGTACATTGAATAAACAGTTGGATCAGGCTGAAAAGTCCAAGCCACTCCTGTAAATGTTCTAGTTGTCCCTTCAGGAACAGGAAATCTATAGCCACAACTATTAATACTAAAAAATACTTTATCAGTTGTAGATGTGTTTTGGCTGTTAGAAAATTTAGTAGATGTTTCTACAACAGTCGTAAGCCCTGTAAGAGTTGTTTTGTAATCACGCTCTGATGAAAACCCAAATGCTAAACTATCAAATCCTGCATATTGAATATTTGTAACAACTGTTTTGTTTTCAGTTTCACTTTGGACTAAGCCACTTGTATATACACTTGAAGAACTAATACCACTTCCTAAAGCAAATTTCATAGTGTAGGGAGTTTGCGTATTTTTTAATCCTGTAATTCTTTCAGTTTTTGCATACACATACGCATCACATTTCCCCATGGTTGTTTTTTTGTTTATTCTTGTTTCAGGTTGATACGCATATGTAACTCTACCAGCAGTTCCATTTGAATTTATATAAGCTGGATTTGTAGCATCTCTATCTTTTTGTGCTTTTTGAAAATTTTCCCATGTCTCACACACATCTGTAACAACTTCAGCTGTTGTGCTACTTACCTCATAATCACTTTCCTCTAAAGGATCAGTGTTTGTTTCTTTACTAATTATTAATTCTTCATCTCCATTTAGGCAATCGGGACTACTAATATTATAACCAATTAATTGCACTGCCTCATAAGTTTGTGGAATGTCTATATACGGCAATACTTTGTATGTATATTTTGTTGAGCTTGTTTGTTTGACTGAAATTTCAATGCTATAAGTATCATATCCTGCTTTTACAACCCTACCTTCAGGAGAATTAACATAAAAAGTCGGGCTACTTTCTGTTAAGAAATAATCTTCATCAGTAGATTCTAAATCTGTATCAACACCAGTTGTTGTTAATCCAGCGTATCGAACAGAACCCATTGAGGTTTCATAATCTATTGTTGCTTGGTAACCATCAATCATAGTTGTAGATGTATCAGGATCAATTTGAACTACGGTTTTAGTAAAATCCGCAGGTTCTAATTTATCTAAAAAAGGTATTTCCGCTGTATATATTACTGTGGTTTGCGCATTATGCTGAAGCATTGTTTTAAATGTGGTCTTATCATCCCTTTCATCAATAACCACATTTGTGCCATCACGAATACCACAAAGCGGATGATAAGCACTTCGAGGAGTATCACCTACTTTCCATGTTGTAACTTTATTTTCAATATAACTAGTGCTTCCATTCACACTATAATCATTGTAATAATTTGTTGAATCACCAAACTTTACTACTGCATATTTATTAGCACTCCATGCACCTCTTACTTTTGGAGTTAAGGTTACATTTGCGGTAACGCTTCTGAACGGATCAAATCTTAAAGACTCAAATCCGCGAGTTTCAAGGCACAAAAAAGACATGAATGGGTTGTCTTCTTCTAAGGTAAATTCTTTTACAAAGGCATCATTTAAATACGAACTTTTCCCATGTTTCCAAAAGGTCCAAACACTATCTGTTTCAGTGCCAAGAGTTATTACCTCTTTAGTTATTCTTGAAATAGTTGTAGCAACATAACTAACTGATTCGGTGTCGTTATCTACACTCTTTGTAGTAGATTTACTACTTGTAGTAAATTGGTTAAAAGGAACACATGACAAAGTTGTTACAGGCAGATTACCAACTTCCATTAAAGTATAATTACTTTTTTTAGTTGTTGTGGCTTCAGAATCCCAATAACTGCTAGTATAGCTGGTATCTATTGCCTGATATTTGCTTGAATAATACTCAGGAGATTCATGTGTTCTTTTTTCGGTTATGCCACCATTATCCATTGTTATGCATTTAGTAGATAAATACCCTTTAATGGTTTCTTTTTCGTTAGTATCTGGGGGATCATTATTTATACCACGGCTTTCAACTTCCAAGGTAAATGAAGTACCTTGTCTATTTATCGAAGAAGTTGCATTTCTTTTAAAAGTCCATCCTTCATTTCTTTCATTTTTATCAGAATCTGTCTCATAAGGGTCGTTATACAAAGTGTTTCCAGTACCAGTGGTTGCATAGGTGTATTCTGTATAATCAGACTCTGATATGCCATGCGTGCTTATGGTTTCACTTCTTCCAGCATCCTCGGTCCACGATGTATATGTTACATCACTTGTGTATTTTGTTGTTTTTTTGAAACCACTCTCAAAATCTTCACCACATGGATGTGTGCCTTTTGAGGTATAAACCTTAATATCATATTTGCGGGTAGGGTAAAAATCTAAATCTTGCTCAGTTTGTTTTTTATAATCACCTTTATAATCATAATTTGATGAATGATGTGCCTTTTTTGCCGAAAGATTAGCAAACTGTTCTGACTTTGATGTAGCAGCATAACCTGTATCACCAAAATCTCTTATAAAATCCCTTTTAACACTTACCTTCATGCATAAGATACATTCCAAGTAAAATATGGCTTTATATCTTCAGCACTATCATCATAGGCATAAAATGCTGTTTGCGGTCTAATAATAATATTGCCACATTCTGTAAAATTACTGACAGAATAATTTTCACCAACATACGCTACTAGAATATTAGCACTTGTAGGCAATTCCCTTTTAACTTCATATGGCAAATCAGGCTGTTCTTTGCCATGATTAACACTTACTGACTGCACATTATAATCATCAAGTTCTACTTCCAACCATATCCATTCATCGCCATCTTCTGAAATATCCCCGCCCTTATCATTATTATCAGGGAAAACGCCATTCACTTGACCAACAGGAATCTCGAACTCCCTACTGTCATCTGATGGCTTACCCTTCCATATTATCTCCCAATACTTACATGATGTACCACCTGCTGTATCATTAATTGAATCTAAAACAAACCGCTGACCAAATTTAGAAACTAAAACATTATTTCCTCCCTGAATATCAATCTTTTCAACTTTATTATCTAGAAGCTCTATCTTTCTATTTAAATTTTGTATATGTTGATTGATATTATTCATGATAAATTAGAAGAATCATAACGAGTTGTTTCTACATTATCAGCTGTGCTTTGATCATACTTTGCATATATTAAGCGATTCCAACCTTTATAACCACTTAATGTAAAATCAATTTCTTGCCTCCAAGCAGAACCAATTACTTCATGATTAACGCCTGTCACTAGCCAGCTATAAGTAGGTTTTTCACCTGCAGCATTTGTCCTGTCATTGATGATTTCCATATCTACAGCATCTAATGGCGGGTCTGCTATAGTGCCTACAGAATACAGCCAACCTCCATTTTCTGGGTTTTTAGTGACTTCATGCTTAAAGTTTTTTTCTGCAAAACTCACCATGATTACTTTCAGGGAAAAACTAAAATCTAGATACTGTTGTATGCCTCTTAGATCAAAATCTGCATTCTTTGGAAAATGCTTAAACACTCTACCTGCACCCGTGCTTTCATATAAAGCCTGAGCAGACCCTTCGGGCTCAGTAATAATTTCATCACCAAACCTGTGCCCATATGCATCATCATCTTCTCCAAACTCTTCTTGATCTTCAGGTATATCCTCTCCTTCTGCAAAAAATGGATGCGTTACTATTGGTTCTGCTTTAGTTGAACTATTTGTGGTGTATCTCATGAAGAAATCACCATCATTGCAACCCTTGTAGGTAATAGTTGCACGACCTAAATCTGCATCAATTCTTTGAATGCCATAGTTTGTTTTCACTAGATCACTAATAATATTATGATACCTAGCTTCTCTTGCAGCTTTTATTAATGATGCATATCCACCAACATATGTAGAAGTGGCTGTCATAATACCATCCATGTCCTGAGAAAAGGTATCATTAACTTGTTTTAAAGCCTGATTTACATCACTTGGGGCGATCTCCTGATCTGAAAGCCCATAAATATAAGAGGGAGATTTTACTGTCATATTAATAATTTATTGGATAAACATCTTCTTCAGTTATTAATCTAGCACCTGATTTTACCAAAGCATTTGCAGACTCTTTTAGTGCCATAGCAGCTTCTTTTTGATGCAAAGCGCTATTAATCAATTTAGAATTTGCGCCATCTAAATTAAAATTCTCTATTCGATTCACTGGCTGTACCAATGGGGCAGGGGCTTCAAAATTACTTCTTTCTATATTTAAAACAGGTCCAATGCCCATATCCGAGGGCATCGGTATTTGAGGAGAATGCTCTTTGCCCAACTGCCTTAGCACATCATCATTTATCATGAAATCAGGCTGTTCTTGATTCCACTTTGTAATAAACCCATTAAGCCTATTAGCCTCTTCTGACAAACTTCCAACACCATCTATACCTTCGGTTTCTATATTTAAATTTTTTAACGCACCTTTTAATTCTTCAATGGTTTCTATTTCTTGAGGATTATAAGACATGAATTTAGATGCTACTGAAGCATCCGTTGCCAACTCCATGCCTTCCTCATACTTAACCTTATCAAATGCCACACCTGAAAAGGTGCTATTTAACCTATCTACACTTGTTCTAAGGTCTTTAAATGAATCTATTAAGCGATTCTTAGGATCAAGAGTAAATGCACGACCTCCAGCTCCAACCTTTTGCTTAGAATCTGCAACAACACCTGGTATAAAGCCTCTAATATTCCCTTCCTCTCTAGGCTTATCTCTTTTTTCAAACAATTCATCACCTATGGTTGCCTCTTCAGGCTCTTCTAATTCAGGCATTAACTGCCCCTCTATTTGCTTTGCTACTGCTTCAAATGCTGATTTTTGATCTTGTAATTTTTTAAGACCAACAAGCATGTCTCCATTCAATCGATCTAATGTATCAGAATCAAAACCCATTGCACCTAATTCATCTAATGTAAAATCAGTAGGGTCTTGCATTGCCTGTTTTATTATCTCAATTTCTTCTAAAGTATGATCTTTTCCTTTAACAATATCATCAAGAATTATAGAAGGCTTAAACTTAATTCTTTGTATTTCTTGACCTAATTCTATTGCTGCAGTTTTTACCTCTACTAAAGCATTTTTTAAATTATTATTAACTTGTTTTTCATAAGGTCCTCTTAGGTCATCCGCAGCATCTTGAGCCATTTGCAAGGTGGCTTCATTATCTTTCATTGATTCAATATACACATCATTAAATACTATATCTTCAGTTGTATTTGATGCAGATTTGCCTTCTATTTCTCTTGCATTTTGCATTGTTAATTTAACCGCTTTTTCCATGGCACGCATTTTATCCAACGCATTTCTAACAGAATCTTTTCTTGCATTATTGGTTGGATTAACAGCCATCTTTTTTCCTGAGAAAAACTGCAAAGCATCTTTAGTATTTGCCCACTCTGGCGTTTTGACATTACCATCTGATAATAACTTATCCTCATCCTTACTTAAGTCATTAAAGCCACCCTTTATGGATGAAAGCACTGAACCAAAAACACCATCTTCAGTCAGGTTAAACTTGTCCGCTGTATCTTGATCTACCCTTACCATATCTATGGCATCTTCTAACTCGCTCATAGCCTCTTTATATGAAGGCACTTCTTGTTCACCAGCAACAGAAGGTATAAGATGTTGAGCACCACTAGCAACAAAACCTACATCCTCACCCATAAAATCACTCATTCCAAAATTCATTGGGTTATCCTCTAAATGCTGGTTATAAGCCACTTTTACAGTTTTAACTGATTCCTCAATATCGGCTTTACTTACATTTTCTAATCCAACTTCTTTATCAAAGACTTCAACTTTCTTTTGTACTAATTTTTCTCGATCTTCTTCAGTATCAGGCATAATACTTGTCTTAGCTTTTGCAAAAGAAGCTTCAATAAACGAGAATACTGGATTCAATGCACTAAGTATTGCTGGGGTAAGCTTTGCAAATCCCTGAGCCATTTTATCAATAAATGCATCAGCTAGATTTAACAAAGTGTCTTTTAATTTTTCTCCTGATTTACTGCTAAATAAAGCAGACAAAGTGCTAGTTATTCTTTCTGTCCAAGTAATAATAAATGATAATATATCAGCAAATGCGACTCTTGCCTGAGCCACAATATAATCAAACGCAAATCCCTCATTAACAAGAGCCTTAATAAATTCCCATTTTTGCTTGAAGTTTCTTTTTAACAAATCCCAATCAAATAAGGCTAAACCCATCATCCTAGTTTCTAAAAACCTAATAACATCCTCCATAACAGGTCTAATAACATCACCTATTTTTATAAAGGTATTCATTACTACACGCTTTAACCTTTCCATACGAAAAGCTATGGTGTCCATCATTTTTAAGGCAGCTACCTCTGTCGACCCCGCTGGGTCTTCTAGAGAGCCCACCATGCCTTCAAAGCCTTGAGAATTAAATAATGTTAAAGCAGCATTACCTGCCTCGACTGATCCAAATAGATTACGCAATGAAACTTGCCTTCTTTTAGCAACCTGACCTAGCATTTCTATAACTTGGGTCATCCTTCCACCATTTTTAATAAACTTCTCAAATGGCACACCGCCTGAAGCCTCTAAAAATGCCAAGTTAGCTTTATCACCACTCCTACTTAGCTCAATTAAAAACTGCCTAAGCTGAGTTGTTCCAACACGGGTAAGAGTACCTGTCGCAGCTAAAGCAGATATTGATCCTAGCAAATCATCTAATCTGAGCTTTAATGATCCAGCGGTCGGCAAAATTTGGTACATATAATCAGATAGCTCACGAAATGTCAGCTTTGACATAGATACCGACTTAAACATTAAATCAGAGACATATTGCATATCATATACATTTTCCCCATATGAATTAACAACATTTGTTAAAGCGTCTACAGATGTTCTTAAATCAGTAACGCCTGCAATTGCCGCTTCTTGTGCAACTTTTAAAAATCCTGAGGTTAAACCTATTGGGTCAATACCCGCAGATATTGCTTGATACATACCTTTGGTTACCTCTTCAGGCTGAATGCCATATTCTTGAGAGAATTTTAGAGCATCCCTTTTCATCTCTTCCAAGAATGCTCTATTAGCATTAGGTAAGAGAGTAAATACCTCCATTATATCTTTTTCAAACTTTGTAAAAGCCCTAGTTGCAGTTACTAAACCTGCTGGAGTACCAACAATAATACCAAATTTTCCAACTTTAGAAAGAAAGCTTAATGATTTATTAATAATACCACTTGTTTTTACTACTTGTCTTTGCAAAATGCCCATCCCTTTTTGGACTTCTTGCATCGCTTTCTGAAACTGCTTGGTGTCGGCACCTATTCTGATTTGTGCTGTAGCTGGCATAATATTATTCCTTACCTACCCATTTTTATTTGTTTGTGCTTACGCTTAATATAAATACGCATATCTTGCCTTGCGTCTCTCAAAGCTCTGGTCATGGCTTGCTTCCGATATTTTCCGTTAACAAATCCTGGTACTTTAGATGTCCACAAAACATATGGCTTATTGCCCATCGTTCTAACCTTAACATTTGTATCAGGAGCACTACCTTGATGTTTTTTGGGGTTAGGCTTAAAATTCTTACTTTGGGGCACAAGCTTTGGTCTCCAATGTGGATATAACATAGTAGACTGTATCCACGCAGAACCTCTACGCTTTCTCCAATTTATAGCTGCAGCGGTACTTCTATACCTAATCGATTTAGCCTTTTTTGACACGGCATGAAACGGAGGTCTTAGAGTGCCCCTGCCTTGAGACTTACGGGTTCTATATTCTGATTCAATCTTCCTAGGAGTGGCACGCTTCTCATACATAAACTGCCGTAATCCTTTTACCTTATGGGCGCTTTTACTCCTAGGACTAAACCCTGTCACTACTTTCCTAGCGGTATGCTCAACAAGACCCGCTGTAGCCCTCTTATTAAGAGTTACATATTCTTGAAGAGCTTTATCAAAACTCCTCTTCTCCAATGTCATGTGAACTAGGTTTAGCATCTTTCAATATAGCCTTTATGTCCTCTACAGCCTCACCTATTCTCTTCACCTTCACATCATTATATTTATAATAGCACCACAAGTGCATCCATACATCCTTTAATGGCATCTCCCAAAATATCTTAGATGCTTTTAATGCGTCACCTTTAGCTAATGCAAAACATATTATTTGGAGCGTTGGCGGGTGCGTGGCTTTTTTTTTGTATCTGTAACTATAGCTGCAATATCATCTTCGGTTGAACCTCCTTCTTCAGGCTCTACTTTTGGGCTCATAGCTTCCTGCAACAACTTGCCTATTACTTCACCCATATCTGCTATACTTCCTAACTCGACATTATCAGCCCAATCTAGAACAGTATTTATGAACTTTAAAGAGCATCCATTCTCATCCTTTCCATCTGAATAGTCGAACAACCCCTTGCGAACCAAATCAACAGGCTGAGAATGGATGTAAAAAAACGCGATTGCCTCAAAGAATGGAACTTCTGAGGCAGACCCTGATGTTATTTTAAGCTTTGCAAAATCACACAAGCTTAGAGTTCCAGCGGTAGGCTTTCTTAAATTAATTGAACCAAAAGACTCCTCCATTGGCTTTAAAACTTCCTCAATATCTTCACTCATTTTGAACTTAATTTTTTGTGCATATCTGATCCTTCATGCACATACCAATATTTATTTCTCTTAGCTACCTGAATATAGGCAGGTTCTTCTTTAATCTTAGCGACCAAATATTCTTTGGTAAGCAATGCAGATATAATAAGCGCCCAAGGATGTTTAGGATAATTCTCCTTAAACCAAGCATCACTATACCACCAATCAATTAAATCCTTTGTTAAGTACCCGTTGCCATTCTGTTCAAAATGCCAAGTAATTACTTCCCTTTTATCTATATACTTAGTTTTTTGAAAAGGTAATTCCTTGTAAAATGGGATACCTATTGCAGATAGTCCAGCTGCCATCTGCGTGTTTTTTGTGCTATGAAAGCGTTTTTGTTTTTTATCTTCTATTTTCACTAATTTTCACTAACGCCCCTCAGGGCTTAAGGTTAAAACTCATCGCTGGACTCTTTGATTGCTTGCTCAGAACCAAGGTCAATATTTTCATAGAACTCAGCTTGAATTTCAAATTTCATAAAGTCTTCATTGGAATTATCCTGCTTAACAGAAGTAACAAGACAATCATTGTCAGTAGTGCCTTCGCTTCCAGCAGGTCCACCTTTTGCTCCAAATACAAATAATGCAATAGACTCAATTTCCCCAAGAGTAACAGGAGCTTTTTCATGCACACCTGAAATTGTCATTTCTACTTTTGGGTCTCCTACAACTTGCCCAACTGTAATACCTACCTCATTTTTTAATGCAATATTAGTTTGATAGGTACTTGTTGCAGAAACAGATTCTACAATAGTAAAACGCTCGCCGAAAGTTGGGCACCCAAACTTAATGTCGGACGCAGCTCCATATTTATAACTCGGTACATCAGATGCAATAGCCATGATAAATTCCTTTTTTTATTGGTTGTTCATAATAGTTAATTTGTCTCCCTCTCTAATATACACTCCAATACAAACTCATTTATAAAAAAATCATTTTGTGTTTCTGAGCTTATGCTATCTACGCTTGCCTTAAACATATGATAACCAAAACCCTGCATTTGTGTGGTCAAATCATCTATTAAAAATTGATTTAATATATAATTAAATTTTTGTTTAACTACAGTATGTGATGCATCTGCATAATGCTCCTCATATCTCACTACTGCATATACACGAAAAACATCTGTCATATCTTTATGAAAGTTTTCGGCAGACTGAATATGCACAGAAACGCAAGGAGCAGGCAGATCATCCGATCTTAAACCTTCTACAGTTTTAACTCCCGTACCCGCAGAATCTACAATAGTCATAATTCTTTGGGTAAAGTTAGCTGGAATCATTTTATTCTCTCCTGATAAAATTTATAAACTACCCATGTGCAGGTAAACAATCCTGCCATAATACCGACAATATTATTCCATTGTCCTAGCGTGAAAGACGCAATAGTTCCTATTGAACCGACTAAAGCCGTGCTATCTGTCATGACAATAAATCCAAAAGAAAGATTGCAAATAAGGCTACAACAACAAAAGTAATCACCTTACCCCCCTTGCTGAGTTGATGGTACTGGTGGATCAGATTTTTTATTATTTTCATTTTGTCTTGGTCCTCTCCTAGGATAACTATCTCTTGAGCCATGAAATGGTGCTCTTGTAAGCTTTACAGCTTCACTTTTAGAACATTTCTTAGCTACAAAGATGGGGATTGCTAAATAAATTAATAGAAAAACTAAAGCTATACTCAGGACTCTCTTGATTCCTGATGTAAAGCTTTCAAATAACCCTGTATGTTCTTTGAGCTTCAACTCCATCATTTTATCCACATCACCTGTGGTTAATGCAGTTATAGTTTCTTTTGCTTCTTGGATTTCCTCATTACCTCGAGCTACCTCGCCCAAGAGTGCCCCTGAACCTGCACCCAATCCACTTCCAACAGGTCCAGCTAATGATCCTACTGCACCACCAACTATTGCGCCACCTGTTGGGTAGAATTGTTTTAGGCTACATGAGCCGAATAATAGGCATATGATTAAAATCCTCACTCACTTAAGCGGGATTGTCTCTATGTTATTGAGTTTCTGTTGAGCTTTTGCTCTATAACATGAACACGCTCAAGAGTTTCTGCCCTAAATTGAGCTAAATGATCCAAGGCATTTTTTACATTACTAATGCTAGTTGTACACCCACAAGCACCATGCGTAATCCAATTACCTAAAGAAACTGGCTCATATGGCATACCTGAACTAATGCTTACTGAACCACTCTCTAAAGCATCTATCCTACTATTAGCTAAAGAGACTTTATAATTAAGCCCCTTTGCTATAACTCCTACATCTATACCTATAGATTTATGATAGCTCACGAAACCGTGACACCAACCGAAGACGCTGAGATAGCTGAATCTCCAACAGCATTTGATGCAGAAACCCCATAATAATATGTATCAGGAGTTGATTCATCATATGTTAAGGTAAATATCTCACCCGTAGCTGAAGGGCTTTGATTTGAAGAAGTTAAGGTCAGATTATCTCCTACACCTGAAACTCCCCAAGTATTTGAAGCATATGACACAGTTGCAATTAAAGTGTCACCAGTAGTTACATCTGCATCTGTTGAACGATAAACCTTAAATGAATCTTCATTATCAGCATTATCTCTCCATGAAATTTGTATTTTAGCCATAAATTATTTTCCTCTACTTAAGTCGTTTTGTCTCCATAGCTAATTCTTAGATAATCTTTATATCGTAGAGAACTCTCATTTATAACATTATTAACTTCACGATAATTTATTATCTTTCTTTCATAAAGTTTTACATTGTCCTGTTTTAATAAAAAATCTTGCGATGCTTCAAATTTGCCAAAATTAGAATCGGAAAAGGTTTTGCAAAATTTTTCTGCAATTAACTTTGGTTGCGACCAATCTTCCTTTTCATAAATAAAATTTATAAACTTTTTAGCATTTAAATTTTTATACTTCATGATGGCATTATTCCAATTATATGATGCCTGCTCATGTTCTTTGAATTTTTCTAAATCAAACCTTATTTGTATCTCAGAAGTATCTACATTCTCCCAACGATTGTAAACCTGTGCTTTTTCCAGAGAAATAAATGAGTCTACAGGGTTGCGCACTAAATGGACATTATAAATAGAGCAATCTAATAAATTGAGCCATTTTTTGTCATTATTTGACCAATTGATATTATTTTTATTTAACTGCCAGCCAAAAATTTTAGATATATATAAAAAATTCTTATCTTTTGCCTCTGCTTCTAAATATTTGGCAGGACAGCCCTTTATTGATTTATTCAAAAAACTCTCGCCAAGACTTTTAATTAAAGAAAGCGATGATAAAATTCTGATTAAATGCGATGACCCTGATCTAGGCTCAGAATATAAAGCAATTATATTACTATAATTCATTATATCTTTTTATTAACTCAGCTTTATTATGCCCTGCATAATGAGTAAAATATCTATCATCCTTATAATTTCTCCAATAAGGTCCATTACTAGGAGGCATTGTATTCCATTCTTGATCTAAATTTTGATCCACCTGCATATCACAAAGACTACAAACTATAGGCAAAACCTCCATATCACTCCACTTATCTCCAGTTTTACCTGAGTTACATATAATATCCCTCATTTTAGCTACAATTTGATTTGAGCTAAGAAAATCTGCATACTTTTCAAACACCCTACGAGGATACAGAACTGCACAAGTGTTGTGCATATATTTCAAATCTACATAAATGTTGAATTTATCTTGTATTCTCTCCTGATGCTCTAGGGGGCTGAACTTTCCGCAAAACGACCGACCAATTATATTTGGCGCAACATATTGACCTTTATGTTCTTTAAATATGTCAGGAGCTCCATCTTCAATTATAATATCACAATCTAAAAATAGTATTTCATCATGAGAAGATTGTGCCATATCCACAAATAGCATTAATTTGCTGCATACCGATTCCCAATACCCTCTTGAATTATTCTTTATCTCCACATAATGAGCATTGCATAGTTTTGCATAATTTTTTTGATTAGGAATTACAAAATTATTTACGACATCATATAGTGCATCATCTTCACTATAAGTATTTAGAATAAATATTGCTTTAGAACTCATAATTAAATTCTTTTATATCATCGTGATAGACTGACTCTACAATCTTTTTAGTTCTGTCATTATAATATTCACTATATTGATTATGTACGCTCTTGTTTATATGGGGCAGCTCAACATTAAAATGTGCATTAAACTTCTGCTTGTCATACTCTAACCTATACACCCTATCCGCATAGCACTTGCCCTTATGGCAAAGCCATCGCTTTTGAGACCATTTCCATATGTCGTCGTGGCATTGCAGTAATGAATAAACCACCTCCTCAAAATCCCTGTCTTCGACACCCTTATCTCTATTATAGTGATACTCGGACACTAACCTAGCCCAAGGATTGCGAACAAAGGTTATTCTTAGCGAGTTCCAGTTGCTCTTTATTTTATTAAGGTATCTTGTTGGCTTAAAATCTTTACGCTCCTGAAAAAGATCCAGCTGTCGCGCATATATCTGCCTAAAATTGTCATCAAGAACAGCAGAAACAGGCGTATGTCTTTTCTCTGGTGAGCCTAGTGCCTCAAGAACACTTTCACCCCCTGTCTTAGTAAGATGCATAAATATCAATTTATAATCCTCAACATATATCATAGCTGTTTATATATTTCAGACTTTCTAATATTTGACACAAAACTCTTTAATGTAAATTTGTTACTATTTTGTAGCTTACATAAATACTCATGAGCTTCCTGAGCTTTATAAACTAACCCATAAACTTGATTTACATTTTGGAAATACAAAGGGTAATCATCACCTAAATACTCTCTAACGGCAGGATGATCTTTTACTATAATTGGCACTCCTCTTTGGATGCACTCTAGAATAGTGTTATTTGCACTTGTATCCCATAAATCCAATAAAACAATGCTCTCTGATAGCAATTCATCATATTTCGCATTACTTAATCTAAATAACTCTTTAATTCTTTTTAACTTAATTCCCAATATCTCAGCTTCTTTAATTAGCTTTTCCTTTACCATTTGGTGCGGCAATGAATCTTTCTCATAAGCCCAAAGCTTGATTTTTTGATAGCCCTTTGGTACTTCGCACTCATATATAGATGATTGCTTTCTAAGCCACCAACCAACGGCAACTAAATTCTTAACATTACCTTTCCACTGTGGCACTTCTTCATCTGAATAAGGATGCAATATTGACTCGCATTTAAGACCACGAAAAAGATTCCTAAGCCCTTTTGCATGATACTCTGACATTGCATATAAACCCTTGCATGACGGCAGGCTCATTTTAAAGAACAAATCATTTTCTACCCTCACACTATTTTCATTATCATACCAACTTGGCATGTTATGAGGATTATGTATAAATCCTACCCATGGCTCTTTTATGGGAATACTTCCATTCTTAATGTTTTTATTTCTAAACCAATCAAATGGGCATTCTATAAATGTTTCACACCTGACTCCATCATTATTATGCAATGGTGTCATTGCCTTTAATACATTCATCCACCCACCACGATGAGTGTGCAATGCAGGTTGAGATGCTAAATTAAATTTAGATTTTGAATAACTACGACTAAATGTAGCCATACAATTACCCCATGCATCATTACTTTTCTCTACTTCTAGCGTCATATATAAAAGCCCTAATGTCTTCAGGTAAAACCTTCATTACTTCTTTAGCGTGTCTTGCATAATGACTCTTCAAGGGTTCAGGAGATGATTCATAGCTCATGGGAATGCTATGGAAATGATAACTAATTACATTTTTACCAACATCAGTATTTTTTCGCCAATGACCTACATTATGACGCGAAGAAAAAGTATTAACTTGATATTTCCTAGCTAACTTATTCATGCATTGTTGTTCATAGAATCCATTAGATTTTAAATATTCATTTGCCCAAAACCTTCCAATTCCTTGCTTACTTACATACAAATATCCTGCATTGTATTTTCCATACATATCTTCAAATTTTTCCTTTTTAAAATAATTAGGTGATAATACTAATTCTGCATCAGGAACATTGAACTTTTGTAAAAACAATACATCGGTATCTATAAAAAAAGTTTCTTCATACTTAGATACTGCCTGCTCAATAGCTATCATTTTAGCATATATACTTAACGGGCAATGATGCCCATTGTTAGGCTTTTGAACAAAATGCTTTAATCTAGAAAAACCTTTTTTGAACCCATTTTCACAAACAGCTAAACCTCTTAGAAAATTACAGCCATATTCATCAGTATAAACATATATAGGCACATCCCCCCATAATTTCCTGATAGACTGAATGGCAACATACGCTTCTCTAACATATGCCTCCTTTATAGCTACTAACGAAAAGCTTTTTATTTCATTCACAAACAAGCCCCTATGCCTGATTGCTCCCTAATTAGACCAGCATAAGGGTCATCAGGATCATCTTCAGGTCCACCAATAATCGTGCAATCTTGTAGTTGTCTTCCTAAAGCTAATATAGCTGCGCTTTTGGCTAAGTCCCACGGATCAGGATTCGGGTCTACAATAATTCGATCAACATCAGGGTCATCTGTTTCTTCTCTACCTATTATTGCTGCTGAAACCATAGCACTTGTATCACCATCATTAAAGCCTGGTCCTCCTTGTGGTACATGCGCAAATGCAGTACCACCCGCGATGCCAATAGAGGCACCTATATCACATGGTTTCGTTGGGTCCCAACTATTTCCATTTGTAGTTTCATTCGTTAATTTTCCTGAAAATTTAGCACTTCTTAATTTCATTGGATCAACTTTCCCTTGATCATCTAAATCAAATACAGCACAAACCTCACCAATAATAGACTGGCATGAATTACTAACCGAAATACATTCGCATTTATGAATAGGTGGATCTCTATGCAAACAACTGCTAGGAGCTTCTTGGTTTGTAGTATATGGATGTTTATATCCTGGTGTGCTTCCTATTGCACTTGTAGTTAACCCACCATTAAATGTACCCCAATTTAGAACATCTAAGCCTGATTGAAATTTTCCAGCCATATACCATTGTAAGGCAGCTACACCCTCTGAATAACCTTTGTTTTTGCCTAAACCACCACCTCTCCAAACCCTACCTTTATCAAGCTCACCACCCTTATATTCGACATCATCGAACAATACTCTCATATCTGTGGCAAAATACTCCCCCTCAGCTTTATTAGCATTAACATGCAACATAACTGCGCGCACATAGAACGACCCAAACTCCTCGGCAACAGGACTACCTATTTTTTGCCAAGCTACGCTTCTTTTTTCAGAATAAATGCTATTATCAAAAGTAACTCTAGATGTAGATGCATAATCCTGAATAACATAAGAATCTCCATCTATACTTACTACATAACCTATAGACCTTTCCGCAATTGAGCCTAGTGGGTCTTTATAAATAAATACTTCATCACCAACTTCTACATCCACTAAGGCTATTGCAACTCTGTCTGACTCTAAACTTGAAGGTGACAATTTTTCCCAATTTGTGCCTCTATTAGTTTCACCTATAGTATCAACATACTCAACCACATCGCCAGCTACATTATCACCGACATCTATTTTATATTTTATTAAATCCCCAACTTCAATCTCACTAACAGAATCTTCGATATATCTATTGTAGCTACTAGCTTCTGATTGCTCCCATCCCATATTAGAGACAACCTGCCCTAGTCCTATTCTAGGTCTTGCATATTCTTGCGTAGGCATTTTCCCTAACCCATCCGTTCTGCCTAACAATTTTCCATCTCGAAATA
>Ga0070746_10000246_pt1 | contig 31680 bp, 36 predicted proteins | sample VirMetDEL_Mar_21_FD_77016 | JGI IMG/M metagenome (GOLD analysis project Ga0070746, IMG submission 77016) | Aqueous microbial communities from the Delaware River and Bay under freshwater to marine salinity gradient to study organic matter... | ecosystem: Environmental > Aquatic > Marine >...
AGTGAGAAGATAAACGCTTTCACGCTTTACTTCTAACTTCAGACAGAACTTAATAAGTTCAATTATGGTTTATGCCATACTGAAGTACGAGAGGTATCAACTACGATATGATTTACATTGCTTCTTCCACTAGGTCGTCAGCTTTGCATCATCATCCACTCCATCGAGTATTGGACGGCATCTCTCTGCAATTTCTCTTGATCATTCGAGACCTATTCTATTCATGTCTGAAACCTTTCCCGCTCATTTGAGCTACAGGCACTCTGTGAAGAGTTAGAACAATTTGTACATGTCAGCCCTCTGTACGGCTGAGCTACATGTTTCCCCTTATGCCGATGATCAGTCAGCATAAATTGATAGCGTTTCAGTCTTAAGTCGGAAACCCAAGAACCGAAACCGAAGGAGGAGAAGTATCCTCTTCCCTCACAATCGAACCATAACGAGGCACATTTGATTGTTTGCGTCATGTGATTGTTTGTATAACATTGTAATATTATGTCAAGCTTAAGTAAAACTAATTACAACTAACTATGGCAACCTATACAATACCCGTTAGGGTTTGATGATAGTTGCTAGCCATGGGTGGTGAGCAGTTTTGGAGAGCATGCTCAGGCTCTACACACTATTAGTTGTTATACAACTGAGACACAAAGGGTTTTATACGGTCTACAGTTTCAATGAAGTCACGGAGCTCTTTGTATGTTTCCGTTCTACCGGACAGCTCAGTTTGTTCTTGGTTATCAAGCATTGTGTTATTGGGGGCGAACTTAGTGCCTAAGTCAGGTTTCCAGGTATGCAATGATGCGTAGCTGTATTGATGTCTGCCTACATATCTATATGTAAGACAGTATTTATTTTTATACACTACTACGGTGTTTGTTGGTAGCTGTCCCATTTGGGTTGAAGCTTTGATTATGTCGACATCTTTAGCACGATATTTATTTATGCTTTTGTTGTTTTTGAATACGACGGGTATTGGAGTTTGTGGAAGACTCATATTATTTATTGTTACGAAGGTTAATATAATCATTGAACTCTGCAACCATGTCTTCTTGTTCGACATAGTAGTTAGTTGTTATATGTTTGAATAGTGGATACTTGTTTACGATTTTGTTTTCTAAATCAACTCGGTCATCTGTTTGTTTTGCTATACCTAGTAACATCATTGTAAGTACAATGTAGTTTATTACTTCGGCTAGTTTTCTTTCTTCAGTGACATAATCGTCATACCAATTTGAACGGCTGTATTTATCTACTCTTGCTATTTCATTTAGCAATGGGCAGTTAACTTTGCTATAAACATTTTCTAATGTGTGATTTAGATTTAGTTTATATGTTGATTTGGATTGTCTCATTATTGCTTCTTTAATTTCTTGTGTAAACTTTTGTGATACTTTTTTATACAAGCTAGTTAAATGTTCATGTAAGTTAATCCAATTTTCATCTAGTTTTTTTAGATGATGTTTTTTTACACCGTATATGGTTGGAGTTTCTTTAGATCCTGAAGTTAGATAGGTCATATGTTTCAATGACTGAGTAATATTATTAAGTTCTGATAATGGATCTGTTGCGGGGCTTAAACCCATCCAATCGTACCTGTCTAAAGGTATATAATAATATTTACCATCTGTATGAGGTTCGGGATCTGTGTCTTCTGACAATCTATTTGATTTAAGTGAACTCGGTTGAAGTTTACATACTGAGATTTTTACTTTTTTAACAGTAGTACCATCTGCTTTAGTGATTGTAGTTCTGTTGACTGGTAAAGGATCTATAGTATGTAGATCAATTACATCTTCTTTAGTTAATACGGGTGTTGTAAGCTTACTTTCTCCTTTTTTAAGTAAGAAGAACATATCGTCTTTAGCCCAATTGCGATTATTTTGAAGTGTTCTGATTCTTCTTGTTGCATTTGATTCACTGATTAGTTGTGGGTCATATTCACAGAAGAACATGTCGGCTAGAAGAGTTGATGATTTAATATCTTTTTCTCTTTTGTTAACATAATCATTTGCGCGATATCTATGTAATCTACAGTGCTTAACAACATGTTTATCAAACTCTATGTTAGTTAGTAGTCTTTGATTATTCCACTTAAGTCCTGATCCAATTACTCTTCTGAGATCATAGTCTAGACTACAAAGGTGACCTTGAGCAGTTATTGCTGCTTGAACGGGGCTAGTAATGGTATCTAACTCATCATTGATAGATTTTGATAATGATTGAGATACTTTAAGAGCTAGGTTGATGATCATGTTTTTGGTTTTATCAGTATATTCAATAGCTTCACGGCTTGCGGCTATGTCGATACTGCCGAGTGGTGCGAACAATACTACATTTGAGCAATTCAACACTGAGTTAACTGAGGCTTTGTCGCAGTTAAGGATGGATGTATTGATTGGATACATAATGTTACCCATGAATATACCTGCTCCTGTGTTGTGAGCTTTCCAATATGTAGATGATAGTTCTTTGTCGATAAGACCGTAGTCTGTTGTTTCTTGTTTATACACTACCGGTTCAATTTCTATATTTGTTTTAGGTATTGTTTTCCAAAATCTAAACAGTCTTAAGCCTTTGTTACGCAAGTCTTCGTGGTCAGATGATTTGATTGGTATGCTGATTTCTACACCATTTGATTCATCTGTATTTGTGTCGATAGTCTTACTGATTGTACCAACATTATGCTCATTGATTTTAGCTAAGTATGATTGCTTTCTGTTGTTTTTGTATGATGTAATAGTGAATTGAGTGGAGTAAGCGAAACCTGATTTACATCCTATACCTAAGCATCCGGTGAAGGCGTTTGAATTGCGTTTGGTTGATGCACCGTACTTGATGTAGATTTCCATTACTTCATCTTCTGTAAGTCCGTCACCAAAGTCTCTGATTGTAAGGGTTTGATTGGCTACAGTTGGGAAGGTTACTTCGATAGGGATGTTTTGAATACCTTTATCTGCATGTGCGTCATAAGCATTGGTGCTGTACTCTCTAAGTATTGCTAGTAACTTATCTGAATACATTTGGTTACGCAGTATATTGGTAATATGTGGCATGTCTTTTTGATCCATACCGAACTCAGCATTTTCTGCTATGTTAGAAGTTGCGTGAATGTTAGTTGCATTTGATAATTTCATAATATTGTGTGTTAAGTTGTTATAGAATTGAGCAGTTTATACACATACTCAGGTGCGTTTGTTTGTTTCAGTTTTTGTAATACACGAGATCATTGTAGTGATCACTGTATGAGAATGATGGAGGCTCGTAGTCGCATGCTTCGTATGCGTCTAAGATTTGGTTTACTGTTATGCCAGGTTTGTTGGATTGGACATCTCTGAATTGTCCAACTCCGCCGAAGATATTCTCTTCAACTGCTCGCACGATGTCGTGGTTGTTGCCGTACATGCCATTATTATTACTGCCGTAGACACCGTTTTCATTAAGCATTTTACGATCGTGGCATTCTGAAACTACTTTGTATTTGCATACTCTTAGTTTTGCGTATTCACAATCGTGAGGAACTGAGACGATGTCTTCGGGTGAGAACTCTACGAGCATGAGCTTACCATCGTTACCGCCCCAAGAGTCGGCATACTCGTGAGATCCGATGTGAAAGCCATTGGAGCATCCGTTGTTGATGTTATCGTCAACATGATAGCGTTCCATTTCTAGTTCAGCACCAACATGATTACTGAAATTGCCTGACCATTTATCTTTATAGTCATCTCTTACGCCTTTATAACCAATGATGTTACCATCGGCTGTAAGTGGCATACCACGATGTTCTATAAATTTATACGCTTGTTGTCTGCTGTTAGACGATGGGTTCCGCATTAGCTTTTCAATAAACTTAAGCCATGGTTGGATATCTGTGTATCCGTCAGCCATTAGATTAAGTAGTTTTGAAGCTGCTGCGTTATGAACCGGTTCATTTTTGTATGTGACACCTTCACTGTTGCAAGAGACATTACCTTCTGAGTAAGTTTCTAATGCTGTTTTAGTGTCTAACAATTTAGGTATTGAGTCATAACTTTTATCGTTAAGCGCTTGTTTGATTAGGTTGTAGTTTATTGATGAACGAGGGATGATGTGTGATTCATTGTTGTGAATCAGCGTGATGTTCTGTTCGTCAATTGCGTGTGGTATGTATGATATAGTCATAGTCTTTTAAGTATTCGCCCCAATACATGGAGCTTGGTTGTTGTTGTATTATATCCCAATAGTAGTTCCTAGAAATTGCGGGTTCGACATTGTGTTCTTCACATAAGTCTAACCAATAGTTTTCGAAGTACTCATATTGTTTGTGTGATGCTGATTTATCTACATTTTCCCATCCAAATGTTTTGAACATATGGCGATCGATGCAGATAACTTTAGCTTTTAGTGGTTGTAACATTTCGATAGCGAAGCTTGTTTTAGCTAAGCCTAATTTAGTTAGTTTTTTTGTTAGCCTGTTACGGGCTGTTTGCCACTCTTTGCGAGATGATAGTTCGCTTAGTGAGAATAGTTCTGGAGAGTTATGCCAAAGGTTTTGAAGGTTATAGATACCTTCGCCTTTTATCTTATACATACCTCCTGATGAGTAGCCTAACTTTTCTATGAATCCTTCTAGTGATGATTCATATATGTTACGCACATCTAGGTATTGTAAGCACGAGTACAGCCATGGTGTGTGTACTGTGCAGAATGCAAATCTCCATCGGTTTAGTTTACCTAAATCTGATTTAGGTTTTATTTTGTCGCCCCAATCCTTTCTATATTGTTCGAGTATGTCTTGTTTATGTTTAAGGTTGTGAAAGAATAATTCTATATTCTTACGACAGCGTCTTGGTACGGTTGTTATAACCGGTCCAACCCGTTTCTTTTTTGAGGACACTGAGGGCTTTGCTTGCTTTGGACCCTGCTTTTTGGCATCCATGGATAAGCTGAGCAAAGCTTGGTCCTGCATTGTAGGCGTGAGAGTCGTCATGATCTATTTCTAATCCTTTCTGTTTTGCTTGTTCGTGTGAGTAGACAACTTCTGCACATTTGAGATCGTGGTCATCTATGATGTCGTCACGCTTTCCACCTCTTGATGCATTTAGTTCGAAGTTATACGGTATTGCTGTTATTTGCTTTAACCAGAGATCTGTTCTTTTTGTATAAGAATAGAATTGTGTTGGTTGATAATGTTCAGCTAACGCAAGCCAAGCTAAGAAGTAATTTTCATTGAAGAAGTCACCACCTATATGGGCTCGCACTATGGGTCGTTGTCCGTGATTAATTATATAATTTTCATGTATGTTGTGTAGTGTTGTTTGTAGTAATCTATACATCTCTTGGGATGATAGTTTTTTAAGAGCTATGTAGTTGTCCCATCTGTTTTTACGCAGTCCTGAGTGGCGGGCTTCTTGCATAGCTGCATAGCATCGGTATTCTTGATGAGCTCCATCTGTAATTTTACCGGTGTTAGCGTTTGCTTTAGCTAAACACTTGAGCGCCATGGGGCAGGTATACCCCGATGGCAGGCTCATGTGTATAATTCTCTCAGGTAGTTTTATGTTTCCCTGAGACCATTTTATAGTTTTTGCCATATATTAATTGTTTGAGTTGATGTTGAGTTTGTTTACTGTGGAGATATTCATGTAAGCTTTTACCGTAGTAGCGACTAAGCCATCTACAGTTTGGGCATAGGTTTGAATGCTTTCTCGTTTTGCAGTTTTTACAGTACAGTTCGACCATTAGGTCAGTTTGTATGTAAGACCGAGTTGTCCAGTTATGGTTGCGTCTTCTACATCTTCGACAGAGTAGTCCGGTACATAGCTATCGATTCTAGATTCGATTTCGCTATAGCAGAATTCATCGAAGACTTTGTGAAGTCTGATGCTTCTGTTAGTAAGTTGTGAAGGGCTTGTCTTCATAACTTCGGTAAACGCATTGAACATACTCCATGCGTTGCGTGGTTTGAATTCGTCGTGCTTTGGCTCGCTCCACTCATCTAACACTTTACGGTGTTTGCTTGGTGGGATAGCTTCGTTACGAAGAGCTGCACCTACGATTTCATCTGCTCCTGATTGGTCGAGATTAGTAGCTTGATAACCTTCGTACCTAGCTTCTTGGTTCATCCAACCTTCGACGACTTGTCCGATCATGTGATACACAAGATTAGGTAAGTCACGCATGATGTGAGTTGTATGTTTACGATTCATTTTGATTTCACCACTAAACGCTAGGTTGTCGCATACGAATACTTTAGATCCACATACTAAACCGGCTGAGAATGCTTTGTCGTGAGAGTTACGAATGCCTAGTACATTTTTGAATGTACCGTTCTCACCACCTTCGCGTGATAGTTCGAATAGGCTGAACATACGGTTATCGTCGTGTGACATTCCGTAGGATCTGCTGTCTACAGTAAGACCTGAACGACTGAGACCATCTTCGACAGTATCGAGGAAGTCAGAGTGACTGATCGGTCTGTGCGTTTCGGTAGCTTGAGGCGTAAACGCGGCGTTAATGTTGTTAAGATCAGTTGGAGCTGATCCGCAATGTAAGTATAATCCTTTCATGATATTATTGTTAGTGTATTAGTATGTTTTATTTTGTTATACCAACCTCGCACAATTTTGTGAGGTTGTTGTTTTTGTGAGTGAGATTCGGTTGGAACTAAGCAAACTATATCGTCTGTGTAGTAGCATCTATTGGCATAGTGTACTGTTAGACATTTTTTTACTTTGTTATAATGGTAGAAGAATCTCAGTGATCCTTTTGGCTTAGGCAGCTGTGACTGTTGTGTCATGGAATGCTGTGATTGCTGACGGTACTACATTGTATACAGTGCCGCCGAAGGTTATATATTCTACAGTGTCTAAGTTAATGACTCTGTAGCCCGATTCCGCCAAGAAGCTGTCGCCTTGTTGGTTCCACATAAGATATACCGTCAAATAAGAATTAGCGTTTGTTGCTATTCCCTTGCCGGTGCCAATCTTCTTAGATTTTACATGTTGGCGGACATTAGCACATCTTAGTTCTCCGGACTTTTTAGTCCAACAGACATTAAAGATTTTACCTTTAAGTTGTGCGATTATTGATAATAGTTTTGATCTACTTATTGCAGGTTGCATAGCTTTGATTTTATGTGTTTTTGATATTTGCTTTTAGTGCGTATTTTCCCTCTTGCCGCAGGGTGTATAATGGGTATGTGTTCGATCTTATCTTTGGTAAGAGCTCGTTGAACTTTTCTGCCCATACCGATAACAAAGCCTTTCCATTGTTTTACGATATGCTTACCATCTTCGAAGTAGTTACAGAAGGTGCAGTGTTTTGGGTTAATGTTGATTGGTTTTAACGCATCAAACAATTGCTTTGCAGCAAGGCGTCCATCTTTCCAATGGACACCCATTTGCTTAGCTTTGTCTGAGCGTTCTTCTCCTACGAAGAGTAATTTATTTGCCATCCTTAAGCCAACGACCTCCGTCTTTGATTGATCCACCTGACCATGTTTGTTTTGGTCGGTAGAACCTCGTTAATGGGTTATTAGTTTCGGGTTCATTAACTAAGTTATTTAATGAATCTCTTCTTCTTGGTTTTCTTTTGATTTTCATGTTGTGAATCGGTTAGTGATGTAGCGTCTTGCGTCTTCGAGGTTGAAGAAGCATTTACATAGGTCATCTTCTTTTTCTTTTTTAATGTTGATTACTGTTACTCCGAACATCTTGTCGTCATCAGAAGATGATAGTTCGTACAAGTATCTTGAGCGTCTTCCGTAGCTTATGACATTTGGAGTTAATGGGTTTGGTTGTTTGTTGTAGACATCCCAAAACATGTCTTTGATGTCGTTGTTATTCGGATGTATCTTCATCGTTTGAAGCCTTTCTTTTTGCTTTTTTTGAAGACTTTCTGTCTTTCATTACTTTCCATTTAGCAGCTAATTCAGGTTCTAGATCTTCTTCGATACTGTCGTTTACACGATTTAGAGATTCTGCGAGTCCTATTTGATGCTTTATGAGTTGAGAGTTTAATTCTAATGCGAGTAATCTTGATACACCTGTGGCGTTGTCTTTGATTGTACCAGCTAGTGCGCTCATGATTAAGTTGTACTGAGATTTACTAACTGCTAGTTGAATTATTGGTCTACCCATAGTTTTTAGGTTGCATTCAGCACCTTTGACTTGGTCATAAATTTCATTGGATTTTTCTTTAGCTTTTGACATTCCATCGAGGAATACTGTTGGTTCTAATTCTGTAGTTTTCATAGTTGTATTGTTGTTTGTGAGTGTGTTCGTTGTTTCCAAATGTGAGTATCTAGTTCGTGGGGTGCCATGTCTTTGGAACAGGCTATACCTAAGAACATGTATTCGAGTCTTTTGTACTCATCTAGATCTTGAGGTGTTGCACTAGGTACGGGATATTTTGGAAACTCTTGTTGTAGGTATTGAAGGATGTGCGTATCTAATACAGCTACTTCGCTCCACGGTTGTGAATGAGCTACGAAGAAGCTAGCTGTTTTAGGTCCGATACCGTCAATTTTGATTAGATCGTCTCTAGTTATGTCGGCTAACAAGTTTTTAGGTTTGATAATTTTAGATACTTGTTTCCAACATTTACTGATTCTGTCGTATTGACCTATTCCTGCTTTTTCTAAAGCTGTTCTTACAGTTTTACCATGAGCACGGATAAGTTTAGTTGGTGTATCTTCATCTGTGAACATGCTGTTGAATTTAGGTGTTATTACATCAGACCGTTTCCCAGGGGTAACAGTACACCACATTAAGAATGCAGTAAGTTCTTCAGATGATCTGCTGAAGTCAGTTATGTTATTATAATCTATATTCATATTTTTGTGTGTTAGTGTGACGGCAACCCGACGGCGTCCCAACAGAGGAGAACAACCCTCGCTGCCACAAACGAACCATAACAAGGCACATTAGGAGAGTTGCGCGCATTTAATTGTAATACAAGTATAAATTTGTATTACTTTGTATTTACTCTGTACTTCTGTGTATTTGATGATAGTTGCTAGCCGATGAGAAGCCCTTGCCAATGCAACCGGTGGAGCAGCGGGTGGTTTATAAAGTATGCTTGAGGTATGGCAAAAAAAGGACAGATGAAAGCTAATGCTAAACCGAGAAGTGTTAAGCAGAGAAAATACAACTCAAAGCCGGTTCAAAAGAAAAGGCGGGCTCAACGGAATGCTGCCAGGCGTAAGCTGACTAAAACGGGTCGGGTAAGGAAAGGTGACGGGAAGGATGTTGACCACAAGAACCGCAACACTGCTGACAATAGAAGTAAGAACTTGAGGGTAGTTAGCAAATCTAAGAATCGAAGCTTTAAGCGTAAGTGATTAAAGTTACTCAGCAAAACGGGTACTGGATCGTAGATGATGGGAAAGGTTTACTCCTTGAACATGATCGGGAGCATATGTTTAAAAAACTCCCTTTTCTAAAACTATTCAACAAAGAGTCGCTGGCCAGAATTACTCAAATTAGGCTCAAAGAGTCGATTTATGGTTTCTTGTTAAAACCATAAAAACCATATTGGAACTAAGTTATTGCCTTACAATGAGTTAAGGCTGAAATATGGTTTTATGGTTTCGTTTCCTAGTATCCTTCTCTTATCCTCTTTTTTACCTTTTTTACTTACCCTCTTTTTCTTCTATTCTTCCTTTCTTCTCTTTTTATATATAAATAAACCATAAAATAATATATATAAGTATAAAGAAAGGAATACCAACGACTTACGAAATATGGTTTCCGTTTTTAAAAACCATATATCCTATTAAGAAACCATATTACCCGTCATTTTAAAAGAAAAGACGCCTCAGGAGCGAGATTGGGGGTCTCGAGGCGCCATGTTAGTTTATTCTTTTACGATCCTGTCTTTTCTAACAACTGCAAAAGAGTTTCTTTAAGACTTTGATCTTCGTTTTTTGTTGCGTCTATGACTTTTTTCCGTAACTCAACTTCTTCAAGTTTTTTTTCAAGCACGGTTCTGTTATGCACTTCCATATATGTCGTTAGTGCCTGCCTTATTATATCAGACAACGATAAACCAAGCTCGTTAGCCGTGGTCTTCAATCGCTCATACATAGTGGCGTTGAACCGGACAGCACAGGTGACATCCTTTGCCTCTCCGGTGGTTGGTTTTTTAGGGATTTTGCTCATAAATAATTTTTTGTGTAAGACATGTTATACTTATGATATAAATAATGTCAACATTTGATATACAAAATGTGGTATATTTTATAATGGACGGTTGCCAACGCCCAACGAGCCTGCGATACTGTGACCAATGAAATGGGTATCACAATTGAATGTTCGTTTAGACAAAGAAACGGATGCAGAGCTAGGCAAAGAGGCAGGGATAGCGGGTAGCACACGGTCTCAGATAGCAAGAGAAGCGATACGCAAGGAGTTGGAACGCCGGAAGCGGTCTCGTAAGTTAGAGCGTGAGCTTGAAATCATTGGAGTCTGATGCTCGCTGCATTTGATCCAGGCAAGAGTGGAGGGGCAGCTTACTACGATGGCTCTGAAATTTTTCTTTTTCCTTTTAAGACTGAGAGTACTTACCTTGAGGTCATGGAGGGTTTTGACAAGAAAACCAAGGCCATGGTTGAAGATGTGCCTAGTTATGTGTCCAGTGCCACCAGTAATTCTAGCTCCTTCAAGTTGGGATATAATATGGGTTTTATAATGGGAGCTTTGCGAGCCTATGCATTTAGTGTTGATCTTATTGGACCAAAGGTTTGGCAGAAGGGGAATGTTGGGTTGAAACCTAAGCAAGGGTACACGGAACGCAAAAGAATTTTAAGGGATAACGCAAAGAGGCTGTACCCTAATGTAAAAGGTATAACTAATGCTACTGCGGATGCATTATTAATTTTACATTATGGGATAAAAAGGTATAATTTGTTGACATTAGTATAACAACTAAATACTCATTTTGTGATGAACTCAGAAGACTCCCCAAAAACAGTAATGGAAGTAGAATGTGAGATTTCCGATGATCTCTACTCTAAAGTAGCGAGCGTCGGAAAGGATTTAGCAAGCGAGGAGGACTACTTTAACATCGGTTGTAGAATTATTCTTGAGGAAGCTTTCCCAGGACAAGCTTCTCAGGAAGACACCGAGGAATAAGGAATAGGAGTCGGAGGAGAGCTCCGAACCCGGGTTTTTCACTCATACCCGTTGTGTGAACACCTTGTTTCTTGGTCATTGTATAATTTTTTTAATTATTGTTTGACAATGTATAACAAATCAATACGATAGACCATATGACTACAAAAATTATGATATTAATCGCGGTCTGTGCATTCGGCTCTCCTTCTTGCAAGAGTATTAAGATATGCGCTGTTAACTCAGACCATTCCTGTCCTGAACCCGGCCACGGCCCATGCTACTTGTGTGATGAGAAAAATTGAAGAGATTTACAACAAACTTATGATGTTAAGCAATAGTCTTGACGGAGTAATCGAACGAATTAACCAACTTGAGGCTCAGCTTTCTGAACGAAAGAGTACAACGGGAGTTGAATATCTTAGGCGTAAGATAGCTGAATCTGCCGACCGAACAATAAAGCGTCGTACGACGAAAAATCATGAGATGCCCACGCTGTGAAGAAAAAACAAGTGTCGTCGACAGCCGGTCAACCGGAGAATTCGGATGGCGGAGACGCCGCAGCTGCCCTTCTTGCGGCTATCGGTTCTCGACCAAAGAGATCAGTGGTGAAATCATCGGCAATATCCTCAAGGAAAACAAAACGCTTAAGGCCCAAGCGAAAGTCTATGAAACCGCACTTGGGCTCGATAAGTCTGCAATCGCCAGAGAAGTCGAAGCAGAAATTAACAATGGTGGATTTAAAGTTGCGGGCCATGGTTGAGGCGGCTCAGCCCGGTAAGTCTTATACTTTGCAGGAGATTGCGGATGTGGTCGGCGTAAGTCGTGAGCGGATCCGTCAGATCGAGGAACAAGGTATGCGCAAGCTCCGGAACAAGATGTTTACAATTATGAAAGAAGATAACATAGACCGTGAGGAGTTTCAGAAATGAGTACAATTGAAGGTATGATTAGGCAAAGCACCGACAATCCGCTTGATAAATCAGGCAATAGTTCCGACTTATCACCTGATCTTTATGAATGGCAGGAGGATCACTGCGATAAGCTTGTTAAATCAGTCAAAAAGCATGGTTTCGCGAAAGACGGTTCCGACACGGGAACCGGCAAGACTGTGGTAGCTCTTGAGGTAGCAAGGCGGTGTGGTTTGGAAGCATTTGTAGTCTGCCCTAAGAGCGTGATCCCGGCGTGGGTTGAGTGGATGGAAAAGTTCAATCAGAATCCGGAGTATGTTGTTAACTATGAGAAGCTTAAGGGTGGTAAGACCGATTGGGGTTGGATACCTAAGAAGGGTTTCTTTCGTTGGAAGACATTGGATCCCGACAAGACACTTATAATATTTGACGAGGATCATAGAATGAAGGGACACAAGAGTCTAAATTCTAAGATCTTAATCAGCGCGAAGGCTTTGGGGTTTCGGATCTTGATGCTTGGCGCCACTAGCTGTTCTAATCCTCTCGAGATGCGAGCGATGGGTTACGCCCTCGATATGCATGGCGGTACGGATTGGTGGAATTGGTGCCAAAAGAATGGGTGTAAGAAAGGCCGCTTCTCCTTAGAGTTCCGAACCCCCGGGCCGACGCTTAAGAAGTTTCACAAACATATCTATGAAGAAGGCAGAGGCTCTCGTATCCGTATTAAGGATTTACCTGAGAATACCTTCCCCGAGAATATTGTTATCCCTGAGGGTTACCACTTGGATGAAGATATAGACTCGATCTATGATAGTATGGCTGATGAGCTAAAGCTCTTGGAAGAAAGAATAGAGGAAGGGGAAAGCGAAGATACCCCTTTGATTATTCAGCTGAGAGCCCGTCAGAAGATTGAATTGATGAAGGTGCCTACATTTGTAGAGCTTGCCCAAGACGCTTACGCTGAGAATTGCAGTGTAGCTATATTTGTCAATTTCAAGGACACCCTCGAAGCCATCGCCCAACGACTCAGCGACCTATGTCCAATGTCCATTGTAGAGGGTGGTCAGAGTCAGGAGTTCAGAGAGACTCAGGTAGAGAATTTCAATAACGATGAAGCCCGTGTCATTGTATCTATGATCCAAGCTGGAGGTATAGGTATTAATTTGCACGACAAGAAAGGTGACCACCCAAGGGTGTCTCTAATCAGTCCAGGTTTCAGTGCAATTGAGCTTAGACAAACTCTTGGACGGATCCATCGAGCCGGTGGAAAGACTCCCGCAGTACAAAAAATAATTTTTGCCGCAGACAGTGTTGAAATGCGTGTGTGCAACAAGGTAAAAATGAAACTTAACCACTTAGATTTAATTAATGATGACGAACTTAACCCAATTTTTGTATAACATTGTTATATTTTTTAAAAAATTATTTGACAAACGGGGCGCAAAGCCTCAATGTGATAAGACCCCAGAGGGTAAGCTAAGAGAGCCGCCCCGACTATAAACCCACAACTAACAAAAATATGAGATATAAATTAGACGACGACTACGACAAGGGTAACGAAAAAGACAAAGAGACCAGCGAATGGATTCAATCTCTTAAGTCAGTCGAAGACCTACCTGAAGAACTAAAACGCGCGGTGAGTGTTAACGCCCACCATATGTCCAAGAGCTTTGAGAAGCAGACCATGCGGATAATGGAGGAGCAAGGTCTAGGGGAGGACGACGAATTAAATTTAGGCGCATTACTAACGCCATTTGTCATGGAGCTGTCATTTCTTAAAATCCAACTAGCTACTCTCGTTTCTGAGGTCGGTGGTTTAAAAGATGGCAACTCCGATTGATCATCACAAATTTGGGCCAAGTACTCTCAAGTATCTTGAGATTTGCCCGAGCTTCCGCAACTCCGGAGAGACGAACCCTGCCGCAGAAGAAGGTACAATGCTACATTTTGCTACAGAGACCGAAAACTTCGAGGGCTTAACTGAAGACCAGGTTGAGCTCGTTAACAAAGTTCTCGATGTGGTTCGTCCTCTCCGTGAGGGGGCTGATGAGGTGGTCAAAGAGATTAAACTAACAATAGATTTATCATGAAACTATATCCCTTAAAAACAATATCGGGTAAGGACATTTTGGGAAAATATGTTCAATGGGTAGAGGGCGCTTGTATGGTTAAAGCCGACAACGGGTCGGCCTACCACCTAGGTGAGTTTACCTGCAATTCTAACTTCGTAAATTTGTGCAATGCATTCAATCTTTGGGACTGCCGACGAAATAATTCTGTTCGAGGATAGGGAGTTAGCTAGGCTTGTTGACTACAAGTTTGGCTACGGAGCCATCGAACCGGCGGACATTAACCCGCAATCTTTGGCCTACGCTATTGGTCTTATTCAGAAATACGAATGGGTGAACATTGTAGAAATATACTTTGTATGCCCAAGGCGTAACGAGGTATTGACTCACACTTTTACTAGGCACGAGATTGAGGGTCTGCGTGAGCGGATTAAGCTTATCATTGATCGCGCTACTGCGGAAGATAAGCAGTACAACCCGACGACCGAGGGCTGCCGTTTCTGTGGTCAGCGTTTAGTATGCCCCGCCCTATCTGAGAAGCTCTTGCCAATCGCAAAGAAGTACGCTGAGAAAGCAGACGAGTTTGAGGTAGCCCTTCTTGACAAGATGGATCCCGCCTTGATCGATGACCCGAGCACAATCTCTAAAATGAAAACTGTGGGTATGGTCATGGATCGTTGGGTAGCAGCCGTCAACCGACGAGCCGTTGAACTAGCGGCCGATGAAGGGTGGGATATCCCCGGTTATGACTTAAGATACCGCGCTCCATCGGCTAAGATTAACGATGCACAAGCCGCTTATGATTCAGTGTCCGATTTACTGACACCTGAGGAATTCATGGATGCTTGCAAGGTTTCAATGACCGCAATTACCAAGGCTTACGGGACTAAACTTGAACATGGTGAGAAGGGTACGGCGAGAGCTGCGATAGAATCTAGATTACTTAAAGATGGCGTCATCCAGAGTGATGATGGCGAAGAGGATACGAGGACACCTTATTTAACTAAACAAAAAACTTAATTTTCACATGGCTGTATAAAATTTTTATACAGACTGAAACAAACAGACAACATAACAACATAACAACATAACAACATGACAACTAAAACTAAAACTAAAGAAAAAGCGGAACTAGCAACGGGATCTATGGTGTACGGCTCAGGAGAGTTTACTAAAGATGATATTATTATGCCGGAGCTAAAGCTTTCGCAGGGAGCAGGGGCGCTAGGCGATTGGCCGAAGGGTCAACTTGTAGTGGACGCAGAATTCGAGGTTGATAAACCCGCGGAGATCACCGTCTTATCTTATAAGAAAAGATATGTAGAGTACATTCCATATGGCTCAGGTGAAACTTCACGGTTCTTTGACTCCGAAGCTGAAGTCGTTGAAGCCGGATTATCAATCAAATGGGGTGACAACGGTGAGCGACCATCTGCAAACGCATTGATGGATACTATGATTTGTATCCACGGTGGGCCGGATGCCGACCCCGCTCAGTTTCCTTATGAATTCAAAGGCGGACGCTACTTGTTCTGCATTTGGAGAATTAAAGGAACTTCATACGATGCGGCTGCCAAGGTAATCATTACCGCCGACAGCACATACCTGAAGAACAACATTCGCGGTGGTTCATTCATATTGGAGCCTACTCAATCTAAAAATACCAAGGGTTCTTGGTGGGTCAGTAAACTTAAAAGGAAGGGTTTAAACGACGAGGATTTCGTAGGTTTTCTGGGTGAGTTCATGTAATTTTGTGTTCGTGGGATAGTTCACAGGGGGAGCGGTAGTTTCGCTATATTTACTGCCGCTCCCCATTTTTATTATTATGAGCAAAAGAAAACTTTTAAAGAATTGGATCGATAAGTTTTTCGTTATCGATTGGGAGACATACTACGACAAAGATTGTACAATAAAAGGTACAACTGCTGTAGAGTATTGTAAGCATCCTAAATTTGACCCCTACCTAGTTGCATTGTGTTGGGGTGATGGTGAAGATCAGTCTTACTCAGGACCACCTGAGAAGTTTGATTGGAGTATTGTGGAAGGTAAGACAGCCGTAGCCCACAACCGAGGATTCGACTATCCGGTGACCCTACGAGCCATCGAAATGGGTAAGATGCCCGACATAAAGATTAACGGATGGGTCGACACCTCTGCGTTATCTTCGTATCTGCAATTGGGTCGGTCATTGGCTGACGCTATGCGGGGTGTGTTCGATGAGGAGATGTCTAAGGAAGTCCGTGATTACATGAAGGGTAAAACCTGGGCTGACATAGAGGCTGATGGGAAAGCGGACGATGTAATTGCGTACGCAAAGACGGACGCTTTATTAGAGTGGCGTTTACTTAAAGAGTTGTACCCACTTGTACCTAAGACTGAGCTCGATCTTGAAGATCTTACAATCAAGATGGGGCTTCGCGGATTGCCCGTAGATGTTGATATGGTTGAAGATGCCATAGACAACTTGGAAAAGCGTATGTGGGAATGCCGCAATGCTCTTCCTTGGTACAACGAGATAGACCCTGATACCCGTAAGCCTTATGTGGTTTACTCAAAGAAAGCATTAGCTATTGAGTGCCGTAAGCGCGGAATAGAGCCTCCTAAATCTTTAGCCAAAGGTGATGCCGGAGCTAAGAAGTGGTTAGCCGATCATAAACACGAGCTTACTTTTGTGGCAGACATGCAGAATTATCAACGCATGAACAGCCACTTGAAGAAGCTTAAGACAATGATTGGCAGGGTTAACCTTGAAGGTCGGATGCCTTACTCTCTTATGTATTTTGGTGCGGAAGTTACCGGAAGATGGAGTGGAGCCGGTGGGTTTAATGTTCAGAATTTACCGAGAGATACTAAGTACGGAGTTAATATCCGTAATTGTATAAAAGCTCCCAAGGGCAAGGTGTTTATCGTTAGCGACCTTAGTCAGATTGAAGCTAGGCTTATTTGGAAATGTGTCGGTGATGAAGAGTCTCTTGACTTGGTTAGAAAAGGTTACAACCCCTACGAGGCTCACGCTATTGCGACTATGGGTTGGACGGGTGGTAAGATTAAAGAGGAAGATCCCGATTTATACCTGCTCGCCAAGACTCGTGTGTTGCAGTTGGGCTACGGATGCGGGTGGTATAAGTTTTACGAAACCGTAAGATCTTTTGGTCAGCTTCATATTCTTGAGGGTAAGTATGACATCGGTGAGCGCCGTCGTTTTACTAACTTCTTAGACAGCTACCAAGAAAAGTATCTTGAGTGGTTTGAAGCTGCCGATTCTGAAACTAAACGCCATTGGGTAAATGCTTTTATCCAAGTCATGGATTACAGAGATAAGAATCCATTGATTGTTCAAAAATGGAGACAGTACGATTGGGAGTTCAAAAGAAATACCGACAATGGGAACATGGGAATAGAACTTTTAGATGGAAGGACTATTAACTTTTGGAACATTAGAATACACAAAGGTGAAGCTACAGCCAAGTTGCAGAAAGGTGGAGCCCGTCGCAGTAAATACTACGGGGCTAACATCTTCCAAAACGAGGTACAAGGCAACGCACGAAATCTCTTCGGCCATCATATGCTGGAAATTAATAAAGCCGGTTACGAAATTATTCTACAAGTGCATGATGAAGTAGTGGTTGAAGTAGATATTGATAAAGCCGATCAGGCAGAGAAGGACATACATAAAATAATGACGACCGCCCCTGAGTGGTGCGATGTGCCTCTAGACAGTGAGGTAGTACGAATGGAGCGGTATACAAAATAGAAAGTACAAAAATGATAATTGGTTTAACGGGAAGAAAAGGATGCGGGAAAACAAGTGCCGCCATATCACTAAGAAATAATTATGGATACACAGTAAGGAGTTTAGCTACTCCACTTAAAGAGACTTTAGTAAAGTTTGGGATCCCCATTGAGAACATGGAGACTCCGGGTTTGAAAGAAGACCCATTACCCGGGTTTGGTGGAAAGTCTGCGAGGAAAGTAATGCAGTTATTTGGTACTGAGTTTGCGAGATCTATGATATCGGATACGATTTGGATCGATAAACTTGTCGAGAATATTGGATTACTTAGGGAAAGTGGTGTTGAAAAGATAGTTGTCGATGACATTCGGTTTGATAACGAAGCCATAGCTATAAAAAAGCTTGGTGGTCATGTTATAGAAGTTAGGCGACCCGACTTTTTCAATGGTTCGGATGATCACATTTCCGAAAAAGGGGTGTCCCACGAATTAATTTACGGGGCATTAAATAATGTAAGTTGTTATTCGACCGATTTAGATTTCGGGGTCGGTAATATGCTCGAGAGACTGGAGGGTGCGGTAAATGTCTAAGTATTTTTGCATACCTAATGTTTCAGCTTCCGTAGTTGAGGAGAAAGAGCCTTGGAACTCCGACATAGTACTTCCTAAGTTTGAATCTAAGGCTAAGTTTCGTCAATACATAGCCTACCCTACTACTAAGTATTTATTATATTCGGGGTCTGAGGGTGCCGATCCTTCACAGAGAGTGACATCACAGAACCCACCTATGTACCTCCATTCCGTTACCGCCGACTTTGATGCTAGGCTTTCGGACGATGAGTTTACAGAGGTTATGAAAAGGATGATAGATCTTCAATTTCCATGCACCCGAGTTTCACGCTCATACTCCAAAGGTGTACATGCTACTTGGGAATTCGAAAAGCCAATCATGCTTCACGGGTCTAAATCTACCAAACGCTTGCTTGCAAGAATAGCCGCTGAGCTGAGCCTTGACAAGTTGTGCCGTGGATTTGACAAACCGGCGTTTAGTAACCCCCACACTTATTACAATTTAGGTACGGATTGGAAGAAGGTTTCCGACACAAAGATACCGGCTAGTACTTTGCACTATTGGCAGTACGAAACGAGCCGAGCTGATGACTTTGAAGGTCGCGGCACCGTCATTCCTTTAGACCTAGTTTATGAGGAGGTAAAGAAGCAGTTTCCTAACTTATGGAACGGAGCGTTTCAAGAGGGGTCACGAGGTATATGGTTTTGGGGGCCGGGTGCTAACCCCGATTGGAATCCTACCGCATGTATTGTCCGTAAGGAAGGTATGCAGTGTTTCAGTGCCGACAAACCTTTCTATACTTGGGGTGAGATTTTGGGCAACAGCTTTGTATCTCAGTTTGAGGTCGGCAGGATTGGTAAATGCATTGAGCAGTATTGGTATGACTCTAAGAATTATCTTATAGAGGACGAGATTGGTGGGTTTATTGTAGCTCAGAAAGATGAGGCATTCTTGGATCTTCAAGCTCGCCACAATCTTTCTAATCAAAGAGCTCGCCATGAGAATGTGTCGGAAGCAAATCTAGCTCTTCATCAAATCCAAAGAACTAAGAGAGTAGAAGCCGCCGTACCATTTGTCTTTGAAAAGAATAGGATAGTTAACTTTGAAAACAAAAGGTACTTCAACACTGCTAGAGTAACACCGATAACTCCGGTTGCAGAGTCTAAGGATTGGGGCGTTGAGTTCCCGACCATAGCTAAGTGGGCGGAGGAGATGTTTGGCGAAGATCAATTACCATGGGAGTTGGCTTGGTTATCTTACGCATACTCTAACGCTCTTAAAGGTAGTCCACAGAAAGGTCACTGCCATGTCCTTGTCGGGCCTCCTAATTGCGGTAAGACAATGTGGAATACAAAGATCCTTGGAGCTTTATTTGGAGGTCATATGAAGTGTTCTGAGTACCTTGTAGGTAAGACCGATTTCAATGACCATTTATTTGAGTGTGGTATGTGGACTGTGGATGACGAAGCCGGCACGAGCGGCGAGTCTCATGTGCAGTTTTCATCAAAGATAAAAGAATTTGTGGCAAACGATACCTTTGTAGTAAACGCCAAGTTTAAAAAATCGGGCAGAGTTTACTGGAGAGGTCGCATGAGCATTACATTGAACAACGATCCGATGTCTATGCGAATGTTGCCGGATCTCGACATGTCAACCCGTGACAAGCTTATGGTATTTAATTGCCAAAGATTCATGGGTTTTAACAACGAGTTGCCCGGCAGAGTGGAGAAAGAGCTTCCGCACTTTGGTGCTTGGCTCAGAGACCATGTGATCCCCGAAGATATGAGAGAGTATAGGTTTGGTGTGAAAGCTTTTCTCTCGCCTATTATTGAAGGAGCGGCTCAAGCCGACGGCAAGTATTCTCATATTGTAGAGTTACTTGAGATCTTTAGGGACACACAGTTGGATAAAGGTGAGGAATGGTGTGGGACATGTTCGGAACTATTAAAACATATTAGCAAAGTTTCAGGAGTGGATATTCTGTTGAGAGATGTGAACCCCCGCAAGCTCGGATGGGGCTTGAGGCACATGGCATCTAAGGGCGTCTCATGGTTAAGGAGAGACGAATCCAAAGGTGTTTATCGATGGATTATCAAGCGTGAGTAATAAAAGAAATGGAACTGTATTTGAGTATCAATTTTTTGCTAGAGCCTTAACTCACCGGCTGGAAGTTTTTACACCACTTGGGGATCACCTTCCTCAAGATTGTATAATTATGAATGCAGCCGGAACTTTGTACAAAACTCAGGTTAAAGGAACCCAAAGTTTTTCTAATTATAAGTATAAAGTAGACGCACAATCGGGTAGTTCTAGGAAGCAACCTATTGACTGCCATAAAGTCGATATATTAATTGCTTACATAGAGCCTCACAATATTTTCTATGTTGTCCCATGTTTAGCATTAAACGGGGTAGCCGCACCTTGCTTCTTCCCCCATAATGAAAAATCTAAGGGGAGGTTTGAACAGTACAAAGAAGATTGGGATCAATTTATGACTTAGATTTCGGGCGACCTGGGCCAGATGTATTAAAACATCCAGCCTTTCTAAGCCTAGATCTTACAGATTCTTCAGAGACTCCTAGAAAATGGGATATTGTTTTCGGTGAAAACCCTTCTTTGTACCTTATGTATATGAATCTAGAGTAGCTTTTAAGTCTTGCTCTTATTCTTTTCTGATCCTCTACCGCTAAATAGTTTTTATCTTTTACAAATTCAGGCTCGGGTTTGTCTCTCGGTACGCCTAGAGATTCTCTAACTAACTCTTTAGTTAACCCGAGTTTAGCTAGAATATCAGTCATCTGCTTCTTCAGCTTTTACCCTAATAACCCTTGCCGGGAACTCTACATAACCTTCCGTTTGGATCTCGAAAGTGTTTTCTTTAAATTCAATTTTAATTTTAACCTCGACATCCGCCTCTCCATCCTGTTCAAATGCAGCAAGCTTTATTTCGGGGATCAACTCGTCGACTAAAGCTTCTATTGTTTCCCCACAAGTCTTAATTAAAGGTTTTTCTATTTCCACCGAGTTTTCTAACCACTTCATAAGTTCAAATCAAGTTACACAAGTCCAATAAGATTATTAGCATTTTTGTAAAGCATTGTCAATCAACTGCATGGTAGGGTATCCAAGTGGCTAAAGGATGCGGACTGTAAATTCAGCTCCAAACCACAACATGTTGTAGATAATGCGACAAAAACTGGCGTCTCAGAAGACACCATACAATATATAGCATTAAACAAACATAAACAAAGGTTCAAAAAAGGATACAACATGAGGTATACAACAAAAAGAGGAAACCGCGTCTACAGACGCAACCCTAAAGCGGCAAATTTTACATTTCGCATAAGGGTAAATAATAAGACTGCCTATTTTAATTTAGGTAAAGACTTGGAGCTCGCTAAGAAGACGGCTGACGAAATCGATGCGTACCTAGTTTTTAACTCACTAGAGGAGACTATATTAAAATACAACCCGAATAAGAAGCAGGGCAAAGCCGTACCGGCGACCAGCGACCTACAATCTCCGACCCTTGGTCAGATAATTGACTTTCTCAAGATCAATAAAAATCTTATAGGGATAGCTAATAGAACATTTCAATGTTACAGAAGAGGACTTTACAGGGTCACCGGTTTATCGGACAAAGAAGCTAGAGCTCTACCTTTGAAAAAGCTGACGAAGAAAATGCTTCGAGAAGTAAAAGCGGAAAGCGTTAAAGGGGTTTTTGACAAAGTAGAATTGGATGAAAAGAAAAGATCTTATAATACTTTGCTAAGAAACGCGAAATCGGTGTTTTCAAACACAGCTATGGCTTATTACCCTGAAATTTGGAGTTTTGAAGGTCTCGGTTATTTACGAAAGGAAATCTTTTTTAATCGGGTAAAAAAAGATTACACTTTGCCTGAGACTAGTTTAATTAAAAACACTTTTAAATTACTTAATGAATCCGAAGGTGACCGGTTCGCCATTATGGCAATGGCTCTTCATTTTGGTATGCGCCGAAAAGAGATATTTTTTGCAAGAAGGGATTGGTTTGATGTTGATGAGGATCGCTGTTCAATTTGCATTGCGGCTGAAGGTAACTTTAAACCAAAAGGCGGGTTTGATGGCTACACCGCTGGGGACACAGCTTGGGGTAGTAAGATACTTGATAAGTCGAATGGTTTTGATTACATAATTACCGATCGATCTAGAAAAGCTGAGAAAACTTTTAAATCAGTTATAGACTCATTACGGGATATAGGGTGGACTAGGCAAAGTCCCTTGCATGAGTTGAGAAAACTTTACGGATCTTATTTAGCTACAACAAAGGGCTTATATGTCGCGCAAAGTTATTTACGGCATACAAGCCCTTCAGTGACTTCTCAGTATTATGCTAAATTGATGCCAAGCAAAGATATGCTGGCTTGTTGGGCGGCTTAAGCGGTGATTGTTACTTTACCCGTGGAGGCACATGGACTAAACCCCGCGGAGTTGTAAGTAAAAATCGAATAGTAATAGTCGCCCATTGATACTCCTTTATCAATATAACTAGTAGCTGTTAATTGACCCGTGTTAATGTCGGTCAACTGTAACGAACCCGCTGGTGGACTGTCTGCGGGAACAGCATCGGCAGCTACAAAGTCGGTGCAAACGGGCGCTGTCCCGCCGTCTAGTCTGCGATAAACTCTGATACCGTCTACATCAGAAACACCCGATCCGAGTGCGTCCCAAGATAACATTACATTAGCCATCTTATGCTACGGTTATTGCTAGAGCAGTGCTTGTGTTAGTACAAGGGCTGTAGCCTGCTGCGTTCTTAGAGAAAGCTGCGTAGTAATAGTTTCCGGTAGCCGACACGGTATCAACATAAGTCATCGCCGTGCTTGTCGATGTAGGGACGATAGGAGATGCAATGCCGTCCGTCAAGTGCTCAACACCAGCCACAACAGCGCCGGCTGCGTCTACATAGTCTGAACAAGCGGGTGCTTGCACCAGAGAGCTAGCCGCGTCGTTGATTCGGAATAATTCGATTGTCTCGACATTCGTTATGTCTGCCGGAGAGGTCCAAGATAATAGTACATTTGCCATGATTTTTTAATAATAAGGTTAAAGTTTAAAAGTTTTAAGCGGTTGTAAATTCGATGTTTTCTTCTTTTGCTTGTTCTAATGCGTTCTTAATACAGATTTCAAAATAGTCTTTGTCCGTGGCTAACTGCTTACCGACCTTTACACAAAGTTCATAAGTTGCTTCGTCCACATCATATTCAATTTTAGGCTCTATTGGTTCTTCGCTCATGGTTGTATGGCCGCTGTTAAGCTTGAAGGACCTTCATCAGTCTCATCAAGTTTTTCGGCTTCTACCCCCGTTGATATAACATCATAACCGAATGTTATGCCGTTAAAAGTAAATGCCTGAGGAACAGCCGTGCCGACCGTAGTACCTCCTTGGCCGGGCATATAGTATATATCGTCTCCGTAGGTCACTGAGTTGTAACTACCGCTGCCTCCAGATTTTATATCGTGGAAAGCCGCTTCTTCAGTTGTAGTATAGAGAGGATACACATAGTTACCCATGTCTATTCCGTATTTTGGATCAAGATCTACTGCTACATTTAGAGTTGTCGGAGCCGCGTTAACAATTCCATCAATTGTATAATCAGCGGCGGACAAGCCTGAAGGTGCTTCGTTTGTACTAGTAAAGTCATAAGCTCTACTTCCAAGACCGGTCGGTGATTGAGCGGCATTTGGAGCAAGGGTAACTGAGCTATAAGCACATAAAGAAAGACCGGCTGAATTAACTGAGTACACACCATAAGTAACCGACGATAAGGGTGGAGTGCCTAAATCGTCGTAAGAAGTTTGGGTAACCGGTAGGCCAGAAGCTACGAGGGTTCCGTTTGAAATAATCGTTTCACAATCAGCAACCGTCCCAGGTGCTCGGTATATTGATATTGAGTCTACTATGTCAGTAAGCAGGGGTGGATCCCATAGAATTCTTAAATTGGCCATCTTTAAATAATAGTTTTATGTTATCTTTTTTTAAACCGGTTGTTTTAGTCCCGCTCGCATCTGTAACTAAAATCGTTATAGGGAGCTCTCGGTATTCCAAATTCGTTGTAGTATAGAGAAGTTGTTGCTCCGTATACTCTTTCGGTAATAAAATTAAAATTATGTGGGTGCATTCTAGCGAGATATTTAGGTCCTACATAATCCGCCCATTTTGGATCATTATGTAGCGCCCGCTCATTACTTGGTATTAAGTACATACCAACTCTTTCAGGGTCTCCTACTTGGCCACCCCAAGGCATAATAATATCGGGTACATGGTACTTAGTACCGGACTCTTTTTGAACGGCTTGAACATAGTGCTTATCCACATACTGAGCAAACTCATTATTAGTATTCTTAATCTCATCGTCTTCGCAACCTCCAGAAGACATAGAGCCTCCTGGTATAAATTCACCAATCCAATTATTCGGTAAGTTCTCATCAATAAGGTCGTTTGCCAAATCGTGCTTGTATTCTTTGTTTAATTTAAACCAATCTTCAAACCCTCTTGCGGCCGGCCTTCCAGCGCCGCCGTTCCAAGCGTTTTTCCCTTGCATTAAAAAGTAATTTAAGAAACTTCTATATGCAATTTGATCTCCTACTGAGTCAGTATGCCAATTTTTTATATAATCGTTACCTTCATCACTAAGATGACTTGCGAATTCATCCACCCATTCAGCTATTAATTCAGGTTTAGCTCTGTACCAATGTCTAGAAACATCGCGCCCCCGAGTAGAAGTGTCGAAATACCCATCCCCATCGCAGTCAAGGTCTCCTACAAAATGATGAGCCCAGCTAACGCAAAATACAACACTGCTATTTTCACCTATCCAAAAATCATTATAATTATAGAGAGAGGCTCCGGAATCTAAACCTTGGCATGTGTAATTTAAAGGATAGTAGGGAGCACTTAAAAGTGTTCCGGTTGAGGACATAACATATTGCGCCGATATTCGATCCCCGTATACATTTGTACCGGTTGACGGGAGAGCAGTATTAGCTATTACAATATCTTTAGCATCTAGAACAAAAGGTTGGGAGAAGTGGAAGGTATCGTAAAAACCTTCATCTTCCCATTCAAATACGAACCTCGTGGTGGGTAATGGGTAGTTCTCCCGAATCGGGCCCGTTTCGGTGTAGCCCGGTATAGTTTCGGTTCTTTCTCTAGCCGTCATACCGGTAGGAGCATTCTCCGCTCCTAGTGTAGTAGTATCGGCGGTTAACCCCGTAGGTGCTAAATCTGCGTAATTTACTGACCTCAAGTTAGATGGTGCGGCATCTGCATCTTGAATTATAGTGATAGCTGAGCTTATCGAAGTCGGGGCTTGGTTGCTCGTCAATGCGTTTATAGGGAATTCCGTACTTAAACCTGTAGGACTTTGTTCAGTAGTTTCTAAAAATCTTATAGCTTCTAGGTTTTGAGGCGCGTTTCTGAATCTAAGCCACTCGGCGGCTTGCATACCCCCCGGTTGATCCCAACTGCTGAGTGTAAGATCTTCAAATCTTACATTGCGAGGATGATAGTTTAACATTTCCTCACCGAGGTATAGGCTTGTTACTCTTACATTCCTCGGTTTCCAGTCATCGGTATCCTGAGAATATATAGCAGTTGGGGCTTGGTTCGCCCCTAGAACCTCAATACTAACAATGCTCGTAGGTGCATCGCTTGCAGACATGTCGATATCGAGCTCTAAATTGGTAGGTGCGTCACTTGAATCGAGAACCTTGACACTTATTAGTGAAGTAGGTGCGTCGTCGGAAATAAGTTGCTCTTCAGCCAACAATCCACTCGGTGCTTCAGATGCTAGTTCTAATATTTTCGCAGCTACAAAGTCTCTTGGCTCAGAGCCGTCTAACTCCAAGTTAATGATTTTAACGAAGTTTGGCTTATGCTTATAGGAAATAGCTTTTACGCCAAGTAAAGATGGCCCTTCGCTAAGTGTCTTGTCGGCCGCTGAGATGCCCGTCGGAGCTTTTTCTTTCCCTAAGTCTAGTTTTATTATCCTAGCGTTAGCTGGGTTGTGATCTTCAGTTAGTGTGAGATCTTCTCCCACAAGACCGGTCGGAGCTTTTTCAGGCCCGAGCGGTGGGCAATTACCCCTAGATCTTATTTCTATTGTGTATTTGCCTGGTACATAATACCAAGCAAATCTAGAAACATCATTACCATTCTCGTCGAATACATAGGCTTCATCCCGTTGGTCGGTACTATTTTCAATAGAGCCGTTAAAACTACAATATACAACATAGTGAACATTGGTCTTTACGCCTGCACTAATAGTTTTCGGTACACCGATCGCTATAGTTTTACCTTGAAATATTTCGACGGGGTCGCTCATTAGAAACTTTTTCCTATTAGATGCCCTACGGAAACCTCTCTTAAAGCCCAAGGGTATTTATTATGAGAGGCTATTAATAGTTTAATTTTAAACCTACGCCCTCTAATATTAGTAAACACTTTCATGTGTTCTTTAATTAAACCTTTGTACTGCCCGCTGTATTTCTTTTCTTCGTTTCCTACAAACCCCCACACATGACCGAAAGAGTTTTTATGAAATGATAAATCTAGTCGGTGTACTTGTTTTTCATTGTGCTCATCACCTAAATGAATCCAGTTAGTTTCGAATATGGCTAAATAAGCATCCCTAAAGAACAATGGGTTTTTTATAGACCCCGAAGTTTGAACGGGCTCATCAAAAGGTGTAGGTAAATATACACCTCTGTAATGAAAAGAATTTTCAGTAGAAGACCCCACTACTCCATCTTCATTCTCACTAAATGGGTATTTAGTTTCCCACCATAGGCCGCCAGGAGGCTCCTCGAATACAGTGTCTTTAAACTGAGTTAAATCCGTGGTGATTACTTTATCGCCTTGGGTTACCGCCAAAAAACCTTCATCACTTGAGTTGGTAACAGCGTTTATATCTTCACCTACAAAAGGACCCGCAAGGGTGTCGTTATTCTCAGACAGCATAAACCCTTTATATTTTGGAGGCTTTGTCGTACCGGTAAAATCGGGAGTCCCCGTACCAACGACTTCAACATTTTTTCTACCTATATCCTCATCCATAATATATAGCTCCATTCTTCTTGTTAGCGGCGTATTCTTCGGTTTCTTTAAACTCTAACCAATTAAGTACTCCAAAGTCCGTTATAGCTCCGTTGGCTGCCGCAAAAGCTTCATTTACATAAGTCATACCGTTTACCAAATCACTACCTGAAGAACCTTCTTGTTCTAATCTATTGTAGTCGGGATCTCTAGGGGTATAATTATTATTAAAGTAATCTATACCAAATTGAGAAGGTGCGACTAAAACGGGTGCTAGCGTTGAATTCCCGATTCCGTCTATAACATCTTGAGCTGCATGGATTGCTTCATGCATATATGTGGCATGCGCTCCAGCGACACGGACTACCGCATTAGGGTTATCGGGGTCACAAAAAGCCGAGCTACTGTCGGGGCCAAAGTTTAAAATAATACTATTTTCAGTTTGTTCGTATTGCCCGTGAATGATGCCGAAGCGACCATTAACCTGAACCATATCTTTCGCACCTACTTTTTGCTCAACACCCCAAGCTTCTAATTGAGAAAATATAGTAAGTGCGTCTGCTAAGTATTGATCTATACCACAAGCCGTGTAAAACTCAGTAAGAAAATCGGTCGTCAGTATTTTTTCGTCTCTCCAACCCCAAGTAGTTGTAAGCGCTCCTCTGTCGGGGGTTAAGTTAGCTAAAGCTGAATTTAGTTTATCAAGTCCGCTTGGCTCATCTGGTTTTGGGTTAGGGTTATCTGCACACTCTACCGAAACGGTTAAAGCTGCCGCGGGCTCTGCCGGATCATACCACGGATTCATATTGACCGTAGTGTTGTCTATCCCGACTGCTTCTAACCCGTAATTCTCAAGATGGCTTAATGGATTTGAATCTTGGAAAAGTGTTAACCACTCGGCGGGGTCAGGAGCGCCTGAATTAATGATTATGAAAGGACCTGTTTTATTAAAAAGCTCTGTTCCCGACCTATCTTTAATTATTACTTTAGTACCGGCCGTGGCCACTAACACATCAAGACTTCCGGTAGTTGACTTAGGTGCTTTTACATCTTCAACACTTTCCGTAAAAACATCTTGTTTGTTACCGGTGGGCTCAAACGCTTTGTCGCCAGGTATACCCATAAACGCGGCTCTACAAGAGCTAGTCACGGTGCCGCAAACATCATTCGGGCAAGTTGCAGAGACAGTCCAAACGGTGCCTTGTATCGGCCCCCAAACTTTTACTTTTAATTTAGTTGGCTCGCTTTTTATTTTATCAAAAGTGTAAGTGCCTCCCGCTGTTGAAGGGAGAACTTTGATCTCTTCTCCTATAATTTCGGCCGGGATTGTTACGGGATTACCGTTGGCATCTTGAAGAGGTTTGTCAGTCCATACCCATTTTACATCTTTTAATTCAACAACTGGGCCAGCTCCGGTTGGGTCTACTGAACACCAACCTGAATCAAACAACTCTACCCCGTCCCATTCAAATACAAATCTGTCGGGTACATATTGAGGAGTGTACGCTACAGTTACTTCTCCACATTTGTCGCCTAAATTAATTTCAAATTCATCAGGTGTAGGCCAAGCAATACCGCCCGTTCTAGCTACATCCGTTTCACACTCGGCAACTTGCGGCGGCTCGGGTGTAGAGGTGTCGGCGGATTCATCCTTAGGTCTTACATAAACATCATCGGGATCATTAGGGGCATCAGGTGGGTCTTCCCCGTCATTAGGATCTTCGGGCTCAGGAGCGGGCTGCCCATCGGGTGTAATTATTTTATCTCTTTCTTTGTAGAGATCAGGCTCGGGGCATACATACTCGGGATCGACGGGTATAATTACATCATTTGCTTCAGCCCAAGTTTTATAATCGGGGTTTTCTATAAAAATAATATAAGTACCTGAGCTAGGGTCGTATCCTGCAAAAGTTTTAGAAAGATCATCGGGGTGGTGTTTATCCCACACACCTTTAGCTATGTAACTAGCTTGATCTTTATCAGACTCAGACTCCACTTCTTCACCCGATCTAGTAGCACTCTCGTCTTTGTAGATTTGCCCATCGTGGCCTACCCAGTAAGGCATCGGACCATCTGAATTTGTTACCGATGCGTGTGAAGCTGCACCCGAAAAAGCCGAGCTTGGGGTCTGCTCTGTTCTAAAACCACTAGACGCTTGACCGGGCTTTGGTGTGTATAATAATGTACAACCTTTATCGGTGTGAACGATAACTTGATTATTGACGACTGATAAACCCGTTATTTCGGTAGCATTAGTTAAAAGTAAATCAACTTTACTTACGGGGAAATCAGAGTAAGGAGCATCAACATCGGGGTTTGATAGATTTGCGGGTTCTGATACATAAACCGACAAAGGGTTATTGCAATCGCCGGCTGCAAATAATGCTTTACCTGGGCCGACAACGAAGTACTTACAAAGCGGAAAAGATCTCCACTCCATGCTATAAATTTGTTCATCTGGCTCATATTTGTAATCCTCTTTATTAATACCTACTTGAAGAGCGTTAGCCGAGCCATCGCCGAAGACCAACGACCTATTACCAACGCTATTAAAATAAGCGTTTCGTTGATTAAATGTATCGTCTGTAAGGACGGGACCAAAATTATCAAACCCACCTAACTTGCCTTTTGAATTCCTAATAAGACCTATGTCATGGATAGCTCCAAACCTACTTATATATGCAATTTTATCCCCTTCGTCATTCAACACCATGTCAACACGATTTGAAGATGTTTCAGATAACGGTTGGTCTGAGAGATCTAGTAACTCTGTCCATACGGGCGCTGAACGAAGGCCGCCGGTCGGCTGCGGTATGCAACCTTCTACGACCGCAAGGGACCCTCGATTTGCATCATCTCGATGACCCTCGATTCCCGTAAAATTAGGTATCCTAAAAAACCTCACTTATCCTTTTTAGGCTCTTCTTTGTAAGGAAACAACCGGTTGAGTTTTTCTTGCCTTCTTTTACACCCTCCGCATTGCTTAATTCCCATAGCATTAGTTACCTTTTTAATGGTATCACCGAGCCCTTTACTTTTTTGTCTATTTGTCAATTCTTCTAGCCGCTTGTTATGCGCAGCCGTATCAACTTCCGACATTTTCTGAAGTATTGCTTTTCGTCTGTCGTTGTATTCAAGTTGTAGCTTTTTAAGCTCCTCTTCTAGTTCTTTTTTAGTAGTCATAATAATTAAGTATTTCTGCTCTCATTAGGTCTAAAACTGTTTGAAAATCTTCTACTGTGTCGTCTAATGAATATGCCTCGGCTTCCAGTCCTAGCACGAAAAAGTCGGCGTCTGCTCCCTCAGCTTCTATTGCTTCGTCTAAACCCGCGGCATCTACTATATTTATAAAATTCATTAGAGTGTCACCTACAGTTCCGTTTTTGAAATCTTGAAGCAAGTGGACACATTCATGAGAAAGAGTTTTTACGGCCTCACTTTGCCAAGGTATACCCAGCAAATTTGCTCGTTCTTTAATAGTATCAATATACAAAACTAGTGTACCCGCCGTTTGGTCGTACTGCCCCGCGACAGTATAAGTTTGCCCGGGTTGTTGAGGTAACGAAGAGTCGAGTGTAACGGTAGCCCCTAGAGCCTCGGCCGCTTTTGTTAAATTAGCTAAAAAGATTTGTCGATGAGTTTCCGCTTTGTTAAAATAAGTGCTCCACACTCCAGGTGTTGGGGTTTCTAATATTTTAACAGAGCTATGCCCACCATTAGCCGATATTAAAGCTATTCTTGCGTCTTCGGGTTCATAGTGTTTAGTAAGCCAGGGTTTAGATTTTTCTGATTTATTTGAAAAAACATAGGTCTTGTCGTCGGGGTTTTTATGAGGGTTTGGATCCCACATTTTATATTGTCTTCCGTCTATCCCGTATAATTTCCAACCGTCTTCTTCTTTAACTAAAGGGTTACTTTTTTGACCCGCTGGGTAGTATTGACATGACTCACAATCCCATTCATAAAACCTTCCCTGCATGTTTTGAACATTGTCTCCAACGGAACTTATAAGCTCTACATATAAATTTTCCATTGGTTCTCCCGTTGCGAGATTTGGCATTTTTAGATCCTCATCACAACAAGCTATGATTTCTAATTCATCTGTATGGTATGAACCGAGAAGTTTATTCCCTTTCCATAGTTTAAAAAAGCAACTGCCGTATACTTGTTCCGTGCGCTCTTCGTCTATATAGTGCCAATCGTCCTCCATTGGGTCGTGCGGCTTAAC
>Ga0070746_10000248_pt1 | contig 31649 bp, 54 predicted proteins | sample VirMetDEL_Mar_21_FD_77016 | JGI IMG/M metagenome (GOLD analysis project Ga0070746, IMG submission 77016) | Aqueous microbial communities from the Delaware River and Bay under freshwater to marine salinity gradient to study organic matter... | ecosystem: Environmental > Aquatic > Marine >...
TAAACCTCTTGTTTTGTGTCATGTTTGTTCGTATATTACAAACACAACGGACAAAACAACCCAAAAAGGAGCGTAAATGCCGAACAGACCACCCGAAAGATTAGGCACCCCCGTCGCCCGCGCGATGGGGAGATATGCAACATTCACAAAAGACGGTTTTTGCAAACCCATCGTTCGCCGATACGGCGCATGGGCACTCAACATCGCAATCAAAGGCCACATGGGCACCTTGCCAAACCGACACGCGACAGACTTTTCAATCGTCTCGCGGTGGATTTCTGGCGACCTCGTCACCAAATACACCGACACCAACGAACATGTCGGGTTCGACGAACTCGCCGAGGCAGACCAAGTTTTGCTTTTTGACCTCGCCCTTGACCGACTGCGACAGGTGAGGAAACACGACAATATGCCAAACCCCGCCCCATACAGCGACGCCAGAACGACGGGCGCAGTTGCCCAAAGATACGAAACACCCGAACCACAAACCGAGGAGGCAAACGATGCCGACCAATACGCATGGCTCGACGAACCAATCGACGTCGGTGCCCCCGCCCCCGTTTAATAAACTGGTTGATTTTTATGAAAGAATTGCGCGGGGTGTTGACGAAAACATGACACCCGAAAACTGCGACGAAATGCTCGAAAAAATAAACGCCCGATTCGACAAGTTGGGGAACGTCGAGCAGAACGTCAGATACATGGCACTCGACCAAGTCAACAAACGATACCCACCAAACTGAGAGGGCAAAATGTTTCGACCCGAATGGTTAGGGCGCGTGATCTATGACAAGGGTTTGTCTTTTGCGATTATCGGTTTTGACAAATCGTCGGGAAAAGTTTTGGTGAGAGAACGCGAAACAAAAACAAAATACAAAGTCAATATTGAATGGGTAAAAATAAAATTGGGATATAAAACCATAAACACGACCGCCGACGAGGCAGTGAAAAACATCGGCGACATGCTCAAGGGGTTCGGGTTATGAGAACGCAAAAAACAGAAATAGACGTCGCTTGCCAAATCGAACAGGTCGTCGGTTTCGGGCGCGTGTTCAACGCAAACCATGTCACCGCACACATTACCCACAACGGTCGAAAAACGCGACGGTTGCTCAAGCGGTTACGTCAGGCGGGGCTTGTTGAGCGCGTCGGCGAACATTTGTGCGGTAACTCAGTCGCAGTTCATGACGAAACGACGGGCGCGTTTTTATATCGCAAACCCGCAAAGGGTTGGGTTTGGGAGTGGAAGTTCACCGAAAAATTTGCCCATCATCCATTTTAACACGGCGCGTTTTTTGTTTGGCGTGTTTGTGGCATCTCCGTTGGGCACCGAATCGACCGCGTGACGCGGGTCAATGGAAAGTCGGACGCAACCCCCAAAAATAAAATGACCACAACGATTCATTACACGCCAAAGAGGAACCGCGACGATGTTATTCGACCGCCATGCCCGCGTTTTGCAGGGGAGAGGGGCGCGGGTGTGGTCGGTCGATTAAAAGGAAACAACATGGAAATTGTAATTGATTATATGATCGACTCATTAAAGCAAGCGATACAATCGCCCGCATTTTGGGTGTTGCTCGTTTTTGCCGTCTCGGACTCAGCCCGCGACAATTTCAACCTATTAACATTTAAGTGGCCTTTGTCGGGGTTTCGCATCATGCGACGCGGGTTGACGTTTCGGCGAGCAGTAACAAAAGACACCAACGCCCAACTTGAGGTCGAGGGTTTTAAACTCTTTGTGACCGTTGACAAGTGGCACCTCATCAAGTGGGTTTCGATATACTCGATAGGCGCGTTTGCTTTGTGGTTCGTCCCGACGGTGTTCGGAAAGATTTTGACATGTGGCGCGTGTTCTATCGGTTGGAAAATCGTTCCGAGGGCATCGCATTTCAAATAAGGGGAGGCGTTTTGTTTAAGCATATTTTTTGGGCGGTGACCGCAATCGCCGTCACAATCGTCGCATGGTTTGTTTGGGGTATTTACAAGGCCGAACGGTTGTTCGACACGTTAGAGGCCGAATATGAGGCCGACATGGGCATACCGCGCGGTCGGTCGGCATGGTGGAATTGATATGAACAGCCAATCGGTTCTATACAGCAAAGGCAAAAACGACGAATGCATGACGCCCCGATATGCCGTCGTTCCCATTCTCAAATACATTCCCGCACATGCGGTCGTGTGGTGCCCGTTCGACAAGCCCGACTCGGCGTTCGTTCAAATGATCGGAAAAACGAACAAGGTCATTCATTCACACATCGACGACGGGCGCGACTTCTACAAATGGCAACCCGACGAACATTGGGATATGATCGTCTCAAACCCGCCGTTCACAAACAAACGAAAGATTTTTGAACGCGCCCTCGCCCTCGGAAAACCGTTCGCCCTCATCATGTCAAATGTCTGGCTGAACGACTCCGCGCCCAAACAGGTATTTCGGCATCGACATCTTGAGTTGTTGATGTTCGATAGGCGTATCAAGTTTATTTGTGGCGGTGTCGTTCGCAACAAAATCACGTTCTCAAGTTCATATTTTTGCCACAATGTTTTGCCCGCGCAAATTGTCATGGAGTCGTTGAGTGAAACAAAAACCGACCAAGTGTGAAAAATGCGGATCATACGAAAAGACCGACGGTGCCGACGGTGTGCCGTATTGCCTAAACTGTAAATAGGGGGCGGGGTGGTGGCAACAAGTTACGCCGTGAGCAGGGGCATCGCCTTGTCGGTTACGTTGACACCCGACGAAATGCATGACGCCTCAGAGGTCGCATTTGTGAGGATGAAAAACAAACTGGCATGGAACGACAAGATAAAAAATTGCAAACTCAGCCCGACCGAACGGGGCATCGGTGGCGTCATTGGCGAGTTGGCGGTCGCCAAACTTTTACAAACCGACATTGACCGCATGGTTTATCGCCTCGGCGACGATGGTGCCGATTTAAAGGTCGAAAACTACACGGTCGCCGTTCGATACACCCGACACCGTTCGGGGCGTCTCATTCAAGATGAAAAGGGTTTGCGGGCAGATTTCGCGGTGTTGGCGTTGGAGGGCGATGCGCCGAAAATCGAGTTGATGGGGTATTCATTTTCTCAAGAGGTGATCGTCGCGGGGGTGATCTCTCGACCGACATTCGATGCCCTCAAAACCGATCACCCGATCAACAACGACCCCGCGCAGTTCGTCACACAAAAAGACCTATCGCCTTTTTGGTTTTTATACCTCGCAACAACAAAATACAAAGACGTTCTAAAAAACATAAAAACATTTAACTGAGGTGTTCATGGCGGGGAAATTGCATTGCCCATTCTCACAATCCGAACTAATCACACTGTATCAAAAATGCGGGACAATCAAAGACCTCGCAAAAAAGGTCGGCATATCACCCGCGACGGCGAAACGGTGGTGCGAGGCGTTGGGCGTCAAAACGCGCGGGCGCGGTGAAACCGAATACAAGGGGTGGCACAAGGACACCGAATACCCCGAACGGCGAAAAACGGCGAACGTCTCAAAGTTACAACAGGCCGACCCGCGATCATTCATAGAAATGGCAAACGAAATTCTAACAGGCGAGAGGGCATTCGCCCCCGTCGGCATCGGACGAAAATAGGAGGTGAGATGTTGAGTCATTTAAAGGCTTGGAAACCCGTTGAGGGAAAAGAGGACGCGCGGGTATGTTGCAAAACATGTCGGTTCGGGTTTGACAACTCAGGTATCGAATGCGAGAAAGAGTCGTGTGTGCCCGATCTCATACCAAAACTCGCCGAGCATTTGAAAAACTCGCCGAACTATTCACGCGGGAGACTCACACCCCGCGCAAAGGGCATGTTTGACGCCGAAACGGCGCGACGGGTCATTCGATACATTGAGGATGAATAAGGGCGTTGTTTGTTCTTGACGAACAAAACACCGATTGACGATATTAAAACCAACACCTAAACGCGCCCGCGTTAATAGTGCCACAGACACAATTCGCGATTACGGGCGCAACCGACACGGCGGGGAAAACTGAAAGGGATTGCCTCCCATGCCCGCCATGTTCGGTTATTACAAACAGGAAACGTATGGAACATTTTTGGCGACACAACCCAAACGGGGGAGGGTTTCAACCTCACCCCGACACACTCGTCATTCATACGATGGGAGAGTTCGTCGTCGGCGACGATGGAAAAGTTCGACACGCAACCGAACACCTCGAACACGACGGCACCTCGGTTCATGCGATGATTACACCAACAGGCACAACGATACGAACGCGCGAGGACGACCGCATCGCGTATCATTGCCGAGGTCACAACGTCAACAGTTTGAGCGTTGAAGTGTTATGCGCGGGCGTTCATGACTGGTCGTCGTTGGTGAAAACCATCAAAACCGACTATGTCAAACCCGTTCAGTTCGCCGAGTTGGTGCGGTTTGTTTTGGGTTGGCGAGACAGGTATCACATAAAACAAATCAAACGACATTCAGACCTTGACCCCAAAAAACCCGACGTCGGGTCGGGGTTTCATTGGGAACGGTTTTTAAAAGAGGTCGCGATATGAACATTGAGTCGGGCATCATCAAACGCCTACATGTCAACCGTTTCGTCATTCTCGCAAACAAGAAAAAGGGCGTGAGCGACCCATGCCTCAAGGCACAAACCTCGCGCGGGGCGTTTTACGGTCGGCGCATCGCCATTCTCGACGAGCAGGGCAAAGAGGTTGCCGTCGTGATACAATCGGACAAACCACTCTCATGCGGTGCCCGCGTATGGGTCGAAACAAAAAACGAGGTCGTCATTGAGTAAGCAAGCCGAGAAATGGAACAGTCGAATAATTCGATACGAGAACGCCCGCGTTGACCAGATCACCGCGAACCCGAAAAACTTTCGTATTCACCCGCAACACCAACGCGACGCCCTCGACGGCGTCATTCGTGAGGTCGGTGTCGTTCAAAACGTCATTATAAACGAACGGACGGGCAACCTCGTCGATGGGCACTTGCGCGTCGATATGGCAATCGCAAACGGCGAGGAAACGGTGCCCGCGACGATTGTCGACTTGAGCGAATCCGAGGAGGCGTTGATACTTTCGACCATCGACCCGCTCTCGGCACTGGCGACGACCGACGCGAACAAACTCGACGAGTTGTTGCGCGACGTCAGAACGAACGATCAGTCGATACAAGAACTATTGACCGACCTCGCCGAAAACGCGGGGATATTACCGCCCGAAACGGGCGACGGCGCGGGCGAGGAACTCGAACCCGTCGAGGACGATAAACTCGACGAACTGCAAAAGAAATGGGGCACCGAGTTCGGGCAAATATGGGTTGCGGGAAAACATCGGGTCATGTGTGGGGATTCGACGAATGAGGAACATGTCAGGTTGTTGGCGGGCGGTATTGAAAAATTTGACGTTTGCCAAACCGACCCGCCGTATGGGTTGGGCGATACAAAGAGCAATAAAAACAATTACGAAACACACAACGATTCTGTCGAAAATTTAAAAAACATCATCGACAAAACATTCCCAATAGCTGAAAAAATGGCAAAAGTTACGGTTTTGACATCGGGAACAAAAAACCAATGGTTATACAAACCACCAACATGGACAATGGCATGGTTTTGTCCCGCGGGAACGGGTGTCGGTGCGTGGGGTTTTTGCTGTTGGCAACCCATTTTGTGTTATGGAAAAGACCCCAAACTTGCAAAGGGCATGGGTTCGCACCCAGACGCAATTGTGCATACAGAAACAAGCGAGAAATTGGGGCATCCATGCAATAAGCCCATTGGTTTTTGGTCGTGGTTGATGAAACGAGTCAGCGAGGAGGGCGAGTCAATATATGACCCCTTCCTCGGTTCAGGCACGACCGCCGTCGCATGTGAGCGAAACGGGCGCATTTGTTACGGCATGGAAATTGACCCGAAATACGTCGCCGTCATACTCGAACGCCTCAAAGGTGAGGGATTGGAACCGCGAATTGAACAATAAACCCGAAGCAACCAATATACAAGAAAAATGGCAAGTCAATTTCGGCGACGTATGGGTCGCGGGTCACCATGTCATTTATTGCGGGGATTGTCTCGAAATTGAGATCGACGAACAAATCGACCTCGTTCATGCAGACCCGCCTTATGGAATTAGTATTGTCAGGGGCGACAACACACTCGGAACAAAAAACAGGTTTGAACTTGGACAGTATGCAAAAGTCAAGGGCGACGACTCAGGTGACATGGCAGAAAAGGCATGGCAAAAACTTTTCGATGCCCACAGGGGCGCAGTTCATGTTTGGTGGGGTGCAAACAATTATTCGTCGCACTTGCCGTCGTCCCAATGTTGGCTTTTTTGGGACAAGAAAAGGTCGGGGAATTATGCCGACGGCGAACTCGCATGGACAAACCATGACGGTGCGGTTCGGGTATTTCGCCACATGTGGAACGGCATGTATAAAGAATCAGAAACAAGAGAAAAACGTAAACACCCAACACAAAAACCCATTGCACTTGCCGAGTGGGTGTTCGTGAAATTTCTCAAAGCATTCAATAAGCAAACAATACTCGACCCATTCGCGGGCGCGGGGTTCTCGGTTATAGGCGCACAAAGGACGGGTCACCGTTGTATTGCCATTGAATACGAACCCGCATACGTCGCCGTCATTCTGGAACGCCTCAAGGCCGAAGGGTTAGAACCGCGACTCGAAAAAGAGGGGGAAACGTCTTGACCGATCACCAATGGGCACACACCATCAACCTCATTCTTGTATCCATGCCGTTTAAGTCGATTTTTTTAACCTTTGACGCATCGGTTGAAACATCGCACGACCTTGAAAAACAGTATCGCCTTGATTATTCATACAAAGCAAATCACCAACAAATACAAACAGGGTGCCAAGTTTTGACGAGTCAGGGCATGAAAAATTTTATAAACGAGAGGTTGATGTGCGAGGCGATCATGCGTTCCATTTTGCGCGAGATCACAGAAAAGACTATCGCCAACCTCAACACCACAATTTCGGCGTTGGGCGTTTATTGTGGCATTGGGGGCGAAATGGTTTCGACGGGCACGACCGAGGCATGAGGGCGCAAATATAATCGACGGGTGTCGCGGGAATCGGAAATACCGCGAGGGGTTAGAACGGCGACTCAAGGCAACACCGTCGCACACCCCGACCAATATGGGGGGGGTCGGAACATGCGCCGACCCAACGGGTAACGCGGGGCGGTTGCCGTTTGTAGCGGTGACCTTTGGGGGCGTTGCCAATACAAACAACCAAAAGGAAACACCATGACAGTTGAAAATCTTATAAACGAACTTAGCCAATACGACCCCGACATGGAAGTCAGGATATACCCCGAAGGTATCGCGCCCCTCGGCGGTTTCGAGGTCGTTTCGATCATATCAAGCGACGAATGGAACGACGAGGGCGAACCCGTTGTTTTGATTTGCGATGAGGACGAAACATGAAAACACCAAAAGATGCCCTCATTCACATGCTCGCAATGATCGACAACGACATATTCGCTTGTTCATTTCAGTCATTAGGTCAATACCGAACCGCGTTGATTCGACACATAGGCGACATGTTGAAAAAAATCGACACGACCGAATACAACCTCGCCAAAAACAAGGAATATATCGAGGAAACCAAACGGGTCGTCGAGAGGGCAAAAACCCGCGAGGCCGACAATTCACTCACACCCAACGAGATCGCGTTTCTAAAAGAGTTTATCGCGGGTCAGTCGGTCGAATAATGCGAAAACCATGAGAGTCGAAAATCATGCCAAAAAACACACCAAAAAAGACGAGTAAAAAAATAGAGCGCGACGAAAAAAAGGCGCAAGCAATCGCCCTCAAAAAAGCGGGTGTCACCTATGAGGACATCGCGACTCAATTGGGGTGCGCCGTATCGACCGCGCACAAAATGGTCAACGAGTGTTTGATCGAACTCGCCGAAAAGCGACAAATCGACACCGACGCATGGCGTCAGTTACAGATTGCCCGATACGAAAAACTCTTGCAAGGTCTTTGGTCGTCGGCATCGCGCGGGTTTGTTGAGGCCGTTCGGGAGGCGCGTCAAGTTCTCGCCCGCCTCGACCGCGTGACGGGCATTGAGGCACCGATCAAACACCAACAGGAAATAACAGGCAAAGACGGTGCCCCGCTTTCAATTATCGAGTATCGACGGGCGGTCGCGGAACGTATCGACTACCTCGACCAAATGGGGGAGGGCGCATGATCAATTACATAAACCAAACAGGGTGCCATGATTGTGCCCATGTTTTTGTTCGGTCAGAACATGACGACCTCGACCGTTTTTATTGCACACGAAATGCCCCGCCTCGACCGCCATGCATGAGTGTGGGCATGGGAGAGGCGGGCAACATAACAACGGAAAATTTTAAAGCGTGGAATGAGTGGTCAGGAAACCGACAAGTCGAACCGTTCGGCACTTGCGACGCATATCAAAACCGCGAGGACGGCACAGTCGATGTATAACGCCCATAAACCGCCTATTCGACCAGAACCCCCACAACAACCGCCCCCGCGCAAGAAAGCGGGCGTCGTGGCTTGTATCGCCGTCTCGTTGGCGTTTGTGTTGGTCGGCCTTACCGTCGGCCTCGACCCGTTGTTTTGGTTGTTTGGCATATTCGCTTTTTTGTATCAATTTTATCTAAAATAGGGAGGCGTCATGTTTACACATGAAAACGAGGTCAAGTTTGTTGAGGCGGTGTCGCGACTATGCATGCACGTTGCCAGAATGGCGACCGCGTTTGAGAGCATCGCAAAAGAAAAGAAGCGCGAGAATGACATTTGCGAGCAGGGGTTGACGCAAAATGCCGAACTTGTCGAACTCGTGGGCAAGGGGTTTTCAAAACTCGACGACCGCCTCACGAAAAACGAGCAACGTCTCAACAACATGTTTCAATACCTCGTCGAAATGGAAAACCGCCGAATTTCCAAGAACGAAACCGAAGGGGAGGAAAAGACCAACGATGCCCATGCAGAAAATTAAAGTTTATATCGCGTCACCTTACACATTCGGCGACCCCGCAGTCAATGTTCGCCGTCAAATGGATTATGCCGACAAATTGATCGACCTCGGTTTTTACCCGTTCGCGCCGTTGATGTCACATTTTCAACACATGCACAACCCGCGACCGTATGAACAATGGATGGAGATTGACGCGGTTTGGGTGACGGCGTGTGATTGCGTGTTGCGGTTGTCGGGCAAATCGACGGGAGCAGACCGCGAGGTCAAACAGGCGCAAGGTGAGGGCAAGCCCGTCTTTTATTGCGTTGAGTCGTTGCTCGCGTATTATGAGGCAACACACCCCGAACAACGCCCAATGACCGACATTGTCAATTGGGAACGCGACAAAATGATTCAATACGAGGAGTATGACGGGTGATTGAGGCGATAAAAAACTTTGTGACCTCCGCGTTTGGCCTACAACTGGCGATATGCCTCGACCCGCAAACATGGTCGGTCGGCATCGAGTTCGTCGCATACGACGACGAGAACGGCGTTGAGGTTGACATGGTCGCCTTGTTGGTTCACTTGGCGTTTTTGCAGATCGTCTTGACATGCGCGTCGAGTGAGATTTCGATGCCCGACGACGACTTGCCGACAGGAACGACATGAAAAAAGCCCCTGCCAGTTCGGCAGGGGCTTGAATAGTTGAGGGGTTGATTTAAAAGTCGAGGCGTTCGACGGTGATTGCGCGAGGGTTGTCGGCGTCGGCAATTCTAACAGTGACCGACTCGACGTTGAGGTTTTCAAAAATGGCGGGGTCGATTCCGAGGTCGGTTTTGAGTTGGTTGGGGGTGACCATGTTCTCGTATGTAGAACCGACGGCGCGGGTGTGGTGTGTAAGTTTGAACATTTTATTTCTCCTTGAGTTGGTGCCCGCCCCGAAGGGCGGGCGATGATTGAGGGTTGGTTTAATTGGCGAATGTCGGCGGGTTGGGGTCGTCAACATAATCGACTTGATAAGATTCGTAAGTGTCGAGGCGTCGCGCGATGGGTTGACAGTGGTTGACGAAAAGGTTCGGCAGGGGCTTGAATTGTTGAGGGTTATCGTCGGCGTTCCCAACGGGGCGACTCATCAAAGACGGCGATTGTTTTATCAAACTCGACTTGAGTCAATCGTTCGACTGAAATGATTGTTCGGTCGAGGATATTTTCGCCGATACGTTCTTTTGTCAATGTGAGTTCGCGCTTGTTGAGCGTCAAATAAAAGTAACCCTCTGAGTCAATAAACCAAACGGGGCGCGTTCTCAGGCGTTCGCGTTCGTGATTGATTGACGCAATTAGGGCATCGACGGCTTGTTCTGTTTTGTCCTCGCCGTTGACGATGTAACGGGGTATAAATGGGGCGAAATTTGACATTTTATTTCTCCTTGAGTTGGTGCCCGCCCCGAAGGGCGGGCGATTGATTAGGCCAAAAAGCGGGCGAGGTGTGATCGACGGCGACGGGCTTTTTTGACTTCCTCTTTTATGACCGCCGTGACCATGATTGCGAAAGGCGCGATGATTGGCGTTGCGTCGATGATTGAGGTTAAGTATTCCATTTTGTTTCTCCGTGTTTGATGGGTTGTTGTGTCCGTTGTGTTTGTAAATTACAAACAAAAGAAACCAATGTCAAGAGAATTTTTTAAAATAAACGAAAAAAAGTGGAAATAAACGAAAAAGACGTTCAAGCCCTCAAACTCTGGCGGGCAAAACCGAGCGAATGGGTCAAGCAACACATCGACGTCGAACTCGCACACTATCGCGACGAGGCCGACTTTCTGGCGTGGTTGGCAAAGCAACCGCCCGACCGTCATTTGTGGGCGCGTCGGCAATACGAGGCGGGCAAGTTGATTCTCGACCCGACGAGATCATATCAAGCCGAAGCACTCGACCAGACGGCACCCGCAGGGCGATACGCGGTTCAGTGGGCGAACGGTGTCGGAAAAACGGGTTTCCTCGCGTTGCGATTGCTTCATGCCCTCGATGTTTACCCATCAATGAAGATCGTCACAACGGCGGGCACATGGTCGCAGTTGAAGGAACAGTTGTGGCGTGAAATCGCCTTTTGGGCGAGCAAGGCCAAGTCGCCCATCGTCGCGAACGCCTCGGAAATCTTGACGACATCGGTCGAGATCGACAACGATTGGGTCGCGTTCGGTCGGGCATCTTCGGACGAAAAAACCTTTGAGGGCGTTCACGGTCGATACGTGACCGTTCTCATGGACGAATCGAAAGCGATCAAGCAAGGCGTATGGAATGCGGGAACTCGTATCTTGCGCGGTGCCGACGGTTTGTTTTGGTGGATTTGCGCGGGGTCACCCGCAAGCCCGACGGGCGAATTTTGGGAGGTCACCAACGGGGACAAGTCACACCATTGGCAAACCCTCCGCATGTCGGCGTATGAGTCGGAACGCATCGGCCTCGATGAAATAGAGCGCGATTGTGACGAACTCGGTGACGAGTCGCCCTTGTTCATCTCAATGGATTGTGGCGAGTTTCCCGACGAAACCGAGGACACGATCATACCATTGTCACATGTCCAAGCATGTGTTGACCGAGAGGTCAACACCGAGGGCATCAAAGCACTCGCCGTCGATGTGGCGCGGTTCGGTTCCGATGAAACGATATTACTCGAAATGCGCGGGCGTCGGGTCGAGGTCGTCGAGACATATAACGGGCGCGACCTCATGCAAACGGCGGGTCGGGCGAAAGTGTTGTCGCCAGAATACGACCGCCTCGGCGTTGACGATACAGGGCTTGGCGGGGGCGTCACCGACCGCCTCCGCGAACAGAACGTCGAAACACAAGCGTTCATCGCAGGGGGGCGGGCGCAAGACGCCGACACATTCGTCAATCTTACAAGCGAACGAGTGTGGGCATTGAGGCAGTTGTTTCGAGAGGGTTTCGAGAACCCGACCGACCCGAACAAGGGCATCAGTATTCCAAACGACAAACGCCTCATTCACCAACTCAGCGCGAGAAAATACAAATACAGATCGGACGGCAAAATCGCCGTTGAACCAAAAGACGAAATGAAAAAGCGGGGCGAGAAATCGCCCGACCGCGCCGACGCCCTCGCCATTGCATATTGGTTGTGGACGATGCCCTCGACGGCACCGATTGTCGTTGACGGCGAATACGGGGGCGCGGAGGCGTATCAATCAAGGGGGTTGTAAATCAACATGCAAAAAATAATCATCATTGCCCGTTTCATCGGCGTATTGACCGCCATGCCGTTCGTGTTTTGCTCGGTCGTCGCCGTCGAGGTCGCCCGTTCGATTTGGGACGCCTCGCGGGGGACGTGGCAAGGCCAAATTGAGGCACCGCGCCAACAGGGGGGCGCAAAGAAAAAACCCGCCAAACAGCGCGAGAGCGCGGTTCAACGGGTCAAGCATATCGTGGGGGCGGTCATTGAGCGAGTCGAGGAATCAGTCGAGGTCGTTCACGACGAAAACAGGCCGAACGGGTCAGATTGACGAGATATGCGGTGAGTATCATGCGACATGAGGCCGTCACGTTCAAACCGCCGAAAATAGGCGAGGGCATCGGCGCGAGTTGGAAAGCGGGCAACCTCGCCGACTTTGCGTTCGACATATCGAATGCGGTCGGGGTCGGTGTGGTCAACGATCATGAAATAGGCCATGTCAAGTCTCCTTAAATAGTGCCAATTGCGCGGGTGAGTGTTTGCCAAATGCCGACTTGGTATAGACGTTGCGCCCAAAGTGAGTTGATTGTATTTGTTGCCGATTGGAGTTGTAATATTAAGGTAGGTGACAACATGGTCGTCGATATTTGAGCCATGAATTTTTGAACATCTTTGTATTCGGCGTCAATACGGTCAATTTCATTTTTTGCGTGGTCGCGGTTTAAGATCATTTGTTCGCGTGTCATGGTGCGTCTCCTCGAAAGTTGGTGCCCGCCCCGAAGGGCGGGCGGGTGAATTAAAACTTTGTGTATAATCCCGTTTGTTCGGAAATGGTTTCGGCGACTCGGTCAACATAGATGCCCTCGACGATCTTTTTTGTTGTCCAAGTTGGAACACCCTTGACCCGACGAACCCGACCGAAAACAAGCGTGTAAGTGTCCATCGGTGTCAACAAGATCAACAACCGCGTCGAGGGTTTCGGTATGTCGAGTTGTAAACCGCCATAATGCGCGAACTCAGGAACGTCGATAAAACCCGCGCCCTCTGAAATGACGGCGAATTTCTTTGCGCCGATCATCATAAAGGCGGTGCAAAATTGTGAGAGGATTGTTTGAGCGATTTCTTTTGAGTTTGCCATTTTGAATCTCCTGTTTGGGTGGTTGCTTGTTTGTTGTGTTTGGTTTGGTTTAAAATGAGTGAGTGGGGGCGACCCATTTGGCAGTGCCGTCTTGATTGACTGATTCGGCGACCATTTGAGCAGTCGAACGACTCCATGCCGATACGATGCCCTCGCGATTTAAACAGATGAATGACCCGTCGTCGGAAACGACGCCATAAACGCGACCCGACATGGTGTATGTTTGCCCTTGTTGGTCGGTAAAGAATATGCCCCTCAATGACTTTGGTTTCAAACCCGTTTTAATCATTTTGAATCTCCTGTTTGGGTGGTTGTCTGTTCGTTGTGTTTGTAATTTACAAACAATAAAACCATATGTCAAGAGTTTTTTTAATCTTTTTTAGTTTTTTTTCGGTCTTGACGAACAAAACACCCATGCGCGATATTTAAAGACCCCACAACCCCACCAACACCCCAAAGGCCAAACCCATGAACCTAATCAACACCATGACCCGTTTCGTCGAGTCGAATACCGTCACCTTAAAAGAGGCCATGCCGACATCGGCGGGTATAGACTCAGACGACCACTTATACCGACGAATCACCGACGAAAAAAGCGACCTCAACCCGATATTGCTCGACAAGCAACGCGAGGTTTCCGCGTATTTATACGACGTCAACCCGACCGCAAAACGCATCATCAACATGGTTCGCGATTTCGTCGTCGGCGACGGGTGGTCGTTGAAAGCGAAAAACAAGAATGTTCAAGATGTCCTCGACAAATTTTGGAACGACCCCCGCAACCGTTGGGACGTCAAACTCGCCGACCGCATTCGCGACCTCGGCATTTTTGGCGAGTGGTGTTTCTCGGTCACCAAACAGGAAAACGGAAACATTCTTTTGGGTTGGATTGACCCGTCGAGCATTGACCATGTCAAACAATACCGAAACACCGAGACAGGCGTCGAGAACGACGAAATATACACCGAGGTCGTATTACGCCAACGATTGACCGACCAAACACAAAAACGCCTCAAAATCATTCGATACGACGAGAGTTTTGGCAAACTTGTCGGGATAACACCCGACGACGGCGACAAGTATGTCGGCGAGTGTTTCTTTTTTGCAATCAACAAAATGACGCGGGCAACGCGCGGGCGTTCCGATCTGTTTTGCGTCGCCGATTGGCTCGACCAACATGACAAGTTTCTATTCAACCGCGCCGAGCGTTCAGCCCTCGCAAACGCATGGTTTATCGACGTCAAACTCGACGGTTTTACCGATCAACAGGTGCGCGAGTTTGCCCGCGCAAACGGTCGCCCACCAAAAGCGGGGGGTATGCGTTTTCATAATGAAAAGGTGACATATGACACCGTCGCGCCGAACATGGGCGCGGGTGACGCCTCAAACGAGGAAAAGATGTTGCGAACGCCGATTCGCGTCGGCGCGGGCTTGCCCGAACATTGGCTTTTCGGTTCTGGCGAGGACGCAAACCGCGCGTCGGCTTATGAAATGGGCGACCCGCCCATCCGCATGGTGACCATGCGACAACGTGAGGCGCGGTCGTTCATTCACGACATGGCCTCATACGTCGTCCAGTGCGCCGATGATGCGTCGATGTTGGTTGGCGTTCCAGACGACGAAAAAGGCTTTAATGTCATTGTCCCCGAAATCTCAAAACGCGATGCCCAAAAGAACGCGACGACATTGCAAACCGCGACGGCGTCTTTGGCAATCGCCGAACAGCAAGGGTATATATCGAACGAAACGGCGGGGCGCATATTTTTATTTCTCGCGACCGAGTTGGGGTATGACGGGCTTGACTATGACGAGGAAAAGAAAAAGATCGACGACGACGACGGCGAAATATTCAAAGGGTTGGACGCGACCGACCCCGAACAAGAACCCGCCGACATTGACCCCGACGAAAACGAGGAGTAGGTATGCACACAAATGTTCGACTTGAGGCCGACATTGTCGTCACGCCCCCAGAGGCCATGAAACAAATGCGAGAACTCGCGGGCGTTGCGACAGTGAGCGATTTAATCGAATGAACAACAAGCAAGCAGACAGGGCTATAAACGCCGAACTCAACCGCATCGACCGATTGACCGAACGAGAGGTCAAACGCGCGACCAAGTTGTTGAGAGACGCCCACATGGCAATCAAGCGAAACCTCGACATTGCATGGGAGAGAATCTATGCGAACGGTGTCGGGTCGGGCGTCGGCGAGTATCGCGCCGTTTATCTTCAGCAAATGAAGGGCGATGTCGAGCGCGTCATGGCAGAGTTTCGGCAGAAATACATGGACGAATACCCCGAACTCATCGCGAGCATTGACGAGAGGGCGACGCAGTTGGTGAGAAAACCGCTTGCCCGTCATGGCATACAGGTCAACATGTCGGGGTTGGGCATCGGGACAGTTGAAACATTGTCGAAATTTCACACCGACCAAATTGTCGGCATCGCCGACGAGGCAAAAAAGGCGATCAACACCGAACTCAGCGTGTCGATGTTATCGGGTGCCGATAAAGAAACCCTCAAGGCGAACATATCAAGACATTTGCCCGACGCAAAGGGCGCGGGCACCATCGGACAACGGGCGACGCGAATCATTCGCACAGAGGTCAACCGCGTTCACTCAATCGCGACATACGACCGACTCAAACAGGCCGAAAAGGTGGTGCCCGAACTTAAAAAGTATTGGTTGCCCGCAAAACGAAACACCCGCCCGTCGCATTTAAAGGCGGGCATCGAATATGGTTCAACAAATCCAATACCCATCAACGCGCCGTTTTTCGTTGACGGCAACCCATGCCAACACCCCCGCGACGCCTCATTGCCCGTTGGCGAGGTCGTCAATTGCCAGTGCCGATTGGTGCCAGTATTGCCGACAAATGTGCAATATCGACAGGCCGAACCCGTCGCCGAGGAAAAACCCAAACCCGCAAAACCGAACTTGAATTTGATCGGGCGGGCGTTGGTGAAAGAGGAAAAAGGCGGGGCGTTGTCAAAAGAGTCAATGAAACACATATCAAGCGCGGGTGCGACAGGGCGCGAAATGCCGATTGACGGCGGTGACATCGAAGGACTTGCCGTTCGGTATGTAGAGGTCGCCGACGCCAACAACAAACCCCGAACGTATGCGACCATGCGGTTGCGCGAATCAGGCAACGACAAGATCATGGACATTATCAAGCAATACGACGCCGTCGCAGATATTAACCCAATGGACAACGTCGTCGATATGTTTCAAGGGTTATTAAAGGAAATCGCATACGGGTCGAACAATGGGAAAAGCATGTCTGATTTGCTCGACGAGTTGAGCAAGGTATCGAACCGATTGTTGGGTGAAATAAGCGCGGGGAACATTACGCCCGCAATTGGCACCCATTACAAGTCGATCATCGAAAAAATGACCGAACGGTTTGTCGCGGGTGGCGACTTTGGTCGGCGGTTTGTCACGCGACCAGACGTTCCCCCGCTTGCATCGAGTGGGAACGTGTTTAAAAAGGGCAAGCGTGAATGGGTTGTGACCCGCGAAAAGATGAAGTTGGAAAAAGCCAACCTCGACAGGGCGAAAATGAAATTGACGGGTGAATTTGAGGAACGCGACGGGTATGACAATTTCCAATACCGCCTTGAGGCCAACGACGGCACCCGCCTTGTATATCGCCCTTACCATTCAGACAACCAATACTCGACATGGGGTCAATTGGAAGTGAGCGAGGCGGGCGAGATCGGGCGCAACCGAACCGTTCGTTTAGGTAAGGCGTTGAAAGATTTTGGCATCAAAGGCGAAATCGCCGACGACATGGCAATCGAGATCATGTATATTTCTCGAAACGCGCACTTGATGAAATGGACAGACGAGGCCGAATTTAAAAAGATCGACCGCCTCAAGACCCCGTCGAAAAAACTCGAACGCCTCCGCGACTATATCTCGAAAAAAATGGGCGTCAATTCAGTCGATGAGATTGAGGGGTATGACCCAAAAATCGAATGGCGAGAAACGGCATACAGGGCGGGCGAGGTGACAAGCGAAAAGGGCACAACGGGCAAGATGTATCAAAAGAATTTTGTTGTTGATAAATTCATGCCCGACGCCGACCAATACACCATCGGTCACAAACTCACCTATTCGGGCGGGAACATGGTCGATAAATTGACCGTTCTTTTGAAATCGACAGGGCGCATGGCGTCGGTTGAGTCTCGCGGGCGCATGGGCATCGGTTTCGACGGTGCCTCGGCGAGTGCCGACATGAGAACGGGGGGCGCGAACCAGATATTCATGCGACTTGACCGCAAAGGGTCATACACGCGAGAACTTGAATTTGACGCAAAACGCATGTTGAGCGAGCGTTCTGATTATTACGCGCACGACTCCGACCGATACGGCATGGCGATGCCGAAAAGCCTCGGACGAAAATATGGCGTTGACGGCGGGCGAGACGATTGGTTTGACGACCGAATACCGTTGACAGAGTTTCACAGAACGGACGAAATCATGTTCCGCGACGACATAAGCCTCGCCGATTACCTCGTCAAAATCAACGTCGATTCACCAGAGGAGGTTCAACGCCTCATCGACAATCTCAAAGACATGAACCTCAAAAAACTCGGTGACAAAGACATGCGCGACCTTATACATTACGGCGGGCGAACTTTGCGCGAGTTTGGCGACGCATTCGGCATTGACACAAGTTGGTTTGACGAGTAAAAAGGGGAACGGGCATGGAAGATTTGAGAGAATACCTCGACCGCCTCGGCGGTGCCGACCGATTATGGGAGGTGACAAACGAGAGCATGGGCGAATGGTTGCCAGTGTCGGCATGTTGTTTGTCTCGGGTAGTCGAGGGCACCAAAGATCGGCGCGTTCTGATTTACACCGACTATGGTGTCGGGCGCGGTCACGAATTACGTCTCTCGTCGTTTGTGGCGGGCAAAAACGAATGTTCTGGCATTGAAACGCGGAAAGACGGCAAACGGGGCGTCAAGTGGCGTTTACGTGGCCTTAAACACAAAGACCTCGACGCCGACAAATACTCGTTTCGGTGGTTGTTGAACAATCGCGTCACACAGGCCGAGCAATTGAGGGCATGTCAACAGGAAATCGCCCCCGCATATCGGGCAAGCGTTTTCTATTTTAACGAATACGGGGCCGACGGTGATTGAGAAACGCCCGCGCAAATTGCAAATATTGGGGTTTGAATACACAATCGAATACCATGCCTCATTGTCGGACGTCACACACGACGGGCGCGACATGGCATGGGGCACTTGTGATTATCAGACCGCGACCATTCGCATATTTGACGACGGCGAACGCCCCGACGCCGAGGTTTGGCATACGATTTGGCATGAGGTATGCCATGCGATTTTCTCAATTTGTGGGCGCACGTTCGCGGGCAAAGAAAAACCCGACGAGGAGGTCGTTGTTGACCAAGTTGCGTCGGGTATTGTTTCAGTGATTCGGAATAATCCAAAAGTGTTTGGTTAGGCGGTTGTTTGGCGGGCGGGTGAGTTATGACCAAACAACCATTTCGCGGTATGACCGACCGTTGGGTTCGACGAGGCAATCAATAACCTCAAACATTGGCTCAAATGTCGCGTAACAATGAATGACCTCAACATGGAAGTCGTCACCGACTTGGAAGATAGCGACGAACCGATTGTGTTGTTTGGCGAGTTCGCTCGCTTTAGCGAAGGCGTTTTCTGAGGGTTTGAGTTCGGCGTTGTTCATTTTGAATCTCCTTGTTGAGTGGTTTGTTGTTCGTTGTGTTTGTAATATACGAACACATAAAACCAATGTCAAGGGTTTTTTTGCAAAAAGAGAATATTTTTTTAAGGGAGGTGTTTTTTGAGCAGACAAAAGGTTTTAAACACGCCGTATAAATGGACATGGCACACCCGCGCCCGCGTTTGGATTTTCGGCATGGGCGAGGAGTTGTTGCTCGGCACCAACGACGGTCTTATCAATACGGGCGAGTCGTATCGGGTCGAGCGTTTATTCCCCGCAGGGGAGGAAATACCAAAGGGTGAGAACGACGCCGTTCACAACGTCGCCGTCAATTCGACTGAGTTTTTCATGTGTATGGAAAAGACCGACGAGGACATCGCGAACGACCTCAAGCACATGAGGGCATCGGCAAAATACGCCCTCGCACCAACCCAAACCTTTTGGCTTGAATCGACGGGGTTTGACTCATATCGCGTCGCGTATGCTTGCCGACAACGAACTCAAATGATTGACATTTTGGCCTTGAGGTCACGACTTATAAATCCCGACCGAGGCCGTTTGTTCGTCGCCCTCAGTTCTCATCGGATGAAAAAGAACCGCGAACTCATCGAAAAAGACCTTTAACAAAACGCCAACAGAAAGGCATATTTCATGGCAAAAAACAACAACCGAAACCGTCAGGCACCCAAACCCATCGAAAAACCAGAGGCCAAGCCCGCCGACGACAACAAGATCGAAGTGTCCGACGATGCCCAAATCAGTATTTCGGAAAACGTCGATGAACCCGCCGAGGTGAAAATCGAGGGTGAGATCAAGATTGAGGGCAAGGTTGAGGCCGAGCAAATCAAACCCATCGACTTTATTGCCGAGGCCATGAGGGTTGAGGAGTTGACCGCCGACGGGTTGGCACTCATCGCGCCAAAGGTCATGCGTTTCGACGACCGCGTCACCGTCAATTTATACGGTGCCTATTCTGGCAAACGTATCGTTCATTTTTTCCCGCCCGAATCGGGCAACGAGTGGCGCGTCATTCGCGCAACCGCCGACAAAGAGACAACCCTCAAACTCAGTTGACCCGTTCGCCCTTGACGAACAAAACACCGAATGTTTATATTATGCGCGATATTCAACTCAGGAAATTAGGTTGCCGAAATTGCAACAAAAGCGTCATCACCGAGGGCGTCGTCGGCTCAGTTATCCGACAACAGTGCCCGCGATGTGGTGCCATTATCGTTTTTTGGGTTTGTGAGGGCAATACAATTTCGCGCGTCGAGACATTGACGGCGACGCCCTCGCGCAAATAAACATCATATAAGATTTTTCGACCTCGCATAGAGGCGCACCGACGCCCGCGACAATCGCCAGAAATGGTCTTGTCGCGGGCTTTTTTTGTTTGGGGCATTCCTTATGACAAAACGCAAAAACGGCGATCTCGTTCGGTTTACCGAGTCCGAGAACGGCGAACAGGAAACACCCGACACCGACGAAATCGAAACAACCGAGGAAACCGAAAAAGAAACCGAACCAGAACTCAAAGAGGCCGTGTCAATTCACGACCTTGCTGAAAAAGTCATGGTCGCGTTTCGGTCGGCTCATTCTGATTACTGGAGTGTTTCGGTTTACCCCGACTTTGTGATCTCAAACCGACAAGGCCGAAAATACAAGTTCCCGTTTGAGGAAAAGAACGGCGAATACATTTTCGGCGAGGCGGTCGAAGTTGAGGACGATTTCAAGCCCGTCAAAGAGGCCGTGTCAACCGAGATCGACGAGACAGTCGAGGTTGAGTTCACCGACACGCGAACGATTGAGAGCGAGGTCGGGTCGGTTGATGATATGGGTTGGGTTTGGGATGTGACCGTCATCAAATCAGGTCGCACAAAATCGCGACAGGCCATGAACGGCGTCACGTTTGTTCGTGAATATCCCGCCTCAGTATTGAAAGAGGCAGTCGGCCTTTTCAACGACGTCGAGGTGTTCGCGTTCTCAGAAAAAGAACACACCGACGCGGGCAAAAAAGGCGTTCGCGATGCCGTCGGGTTTTTAGAGTCGGCGAAATACGTCGGCGATGGTATTCGGGCACGACTCACCCTCTACAAAGATGCCGACTGGTTGCGCCGTCGGTGGTTGGGGTTGAAAGAGTCGGGCAAACTCACGCGGGCGGGTCTTTCAATGGATTCGTTAGGCGCGGGAAAGTTCGTTCGCGAGGGCGACGATATAGTGCAAAAAGTGACCAAGATCGGGAAAGTTGATTCCGTCGAGGTCGTCCATAGTCCCGCATCGGGTGGAGGTGTCCTTCGCCTTGTTGCGTCAGAAACCGAGGAGAACATTGTCATGAAGTGGCAAGATTTGTTGAAATTTTTAGAAAGCAACCGCGCCGATTTGTATGCCAAATACAAGGACGCCGACGAGAACGAGGTTGACATTCAGGCCGTATTGACCGAGGCCATGACGCCCGTCGAAGTTGAGGCCAAACCCGAAAAGGCCGAGGCCAAACCCGCCGAAAACAACGACGCCGAATTGCGCGAATCGTTGAACGCGATCAGGGTAGAAACATGCCGTTTGCAGTTGGGTCGTCTCTTGGAAAGTGCCAAGTTGCCCGACGCCTCCGCAAAACGCATCAAAAAGCGTTTTGACGGCATCGTGTTTCAAGAGTCCATGCTCGCCGAAGCAATCAAAGACGAAAAAGATTTGATCGCCGAGTTGACCCCCGCAGTTGCCTCAACATTTGGCAACGTGACCGTCACCAAAGACGAACGCGACCAAACATTCCAAATGGTTGAGGCCATGTTTTGGCAGGGCGCAAGCGACAGCACACACCCCAATTTTCCCGAACACCTCAAAGGCGTTCGCGGGTTCACCTCTTTGCGTCAGGCTTACAAAAAGGTCACGGGCATCGCCGACCCCACAGTTGATGAAATGATGCGCGAAAGTGCATATGCCGTCGCACCTTGGGACAAGGCCGAAAACCCCCGCCTCGTCGAGTCGTGGAACCAAATGCGCGAATCTGTGACAACCTCGCAATGGGGCGAGGTGTTTGGCGACAACCTCCGCAAGCGTATGATGGCAGAATACAATTTGCCCGCCTTGCAAAGTTGGCGCACCATCGTTTCCGACATCGGGAACCCATCTGATTTTCGCACCAACCGTCGTCCAATGGTGGGCGGGTATGGCACATTGTCAACCGTCACCGAAAACGACTCCTATCAAAATTTAACAAGCCCGACCGACCAAGAGGAAACCTATTCGGTTTCCAAAAAGGGCGGGTTGGAAGATTTGACATGGGAAGCAATGAAAAACGACGACCTCGGCATGGTGCGTCGCATTCCCATCAAGTTGGGTCGCGCGTCGGCACAAACCTTGTATCGTGGCGTTTTCGATTTGCTCGAAGATAACACCGCATTGGTTTCCGACTCTACGGCATTGATTCACGCCAACCACAACAACACCACAGGCGGTGTTTTGGCAAGTGGGACGTTGACTACGGGCAAACAAAAAATGCTCGACCAAACCGCCTATGGCGACAGCACCGACGTTTTGGGTATTGTGCCCCGTCACCTTGTCGTTCCGAACGAACTTGAGGAAACCGCATGGCAGTTGACTCAAGGGTGGTCGCGCGGTCAAGGCGAACACGACAGCACAAACCGCAACGCGAACTTTCACGGTTCGTATGGTTTGACCCCTCTTGTCGTTCCTTATTTCTCGAACGCGACATATTATTGGCTTGTTGCCGACCCCTCCCAAATCCCAACCATTGAGGTTGGTTTCTTGGACGGTCGTCAAGACCCCGAAATTTTCGTTCAAGACAACCCCAACGTCGGCACCGCATTTTCAGCCGATAAGATCACTTACAAAGTGCGTCACGTTTGGGGCGTGTCAATTCTCGACTATCGCGGGTTTGCAGGGTATGTAGGTTAGTTTTTAGCGGGTTTCCTCCCTTCCCGCCCCGATGGTGTCCCTTGTTTCGACGAGGGGCACCATCATTTAAAATTCGTTTTATTTTTTGCCTTTTATTTGGAGACATTCGACATGGCCGAAGCCAGTATCAAGCAACCGCTTTATGACATCTCAGGCGAACATGTCGCCGAGGTTGTTATCCCCGCACACGCGACGGGGGCGTCCGAGATTTACCCCATTTTTTACGCCAACGGCGCAGAAACAAAAGTGAAAAGTGTTTTGATTATCCCCTCGGCAGATGTGACGGGCGCAAACACAAACACGACACACATCAACCTATTTGATCGCGATGCCGACGGCAACGGAACGACCGAAATTGGCAACTATGACTTGACGTTAGGCAACGACCTCGACGCCTATGACGCATACGAACTGTATGCCCCCGCGACCAAATTGTCATTGAGCGCGGGCGAGGTGTTGTCAATCCAACTTGAGGAAGTCGGGACGGGTTTGGCATTACCAACTCTTTTGGTGATCGTTCGATATACGGGCTAAACTCACCGCCGTCAAGGCGCATCGGGTTTCCTTTGAGGGGGCGGGGTTTGAAAAAAGCCCCGCCCCTTTTTTTATTCTTAAAACATTGAGGTTCTAATCATGGCGGTTTATGGAAATTTGACGGGCGGATATTCAGCATTCGCCCATGAGTCGGTGACCGTTGACAACACGGTCGGGGGTGTCGCATTGACAACCGCGACGTTTTTGCCGACCGACAGTGCCCCCGCTTGTCGGGCAATTATAACGGTCGAAACAAACCCCGCTCGGTTTACAATCAACGGCACCGCGCCGACGACAACGGTCGGGCATTTGGTCACCGACACCGACCAATTCATCATTGACGGTGCCGACAATATCGGCGCGTTTCGCGCCATTCGCACGACGGGCAGTTCCGCAACGATTCATGTCACCTATCTGAGAAAGTAGATCAATGGGAACATACAACCTCACAACTCATTTTGAGGCCGAGGTCGCCCACAGATTAAAACAACAAGGCAGTTTGCTCGATCAGGCCGACATACAGGCACACATCAAGCAAGCGTTGTGGCAATACTCAAGAGACAAACCAAACTATCGCACCGACGATGTGACGGGCGACGGCACGTTTGATTATACCGTGTCAACCCTCGCCAGTTGGTCGGACGGGTTTTCTCAGTTGATCGACATTGAATACCCGTATTCGTCGGGGTCAGCGACGCCCAATTTTATCGAACGCGATTATTGGCGTTTGTGGACAGTTGAGGACGTCGAGTATTTACGGTTCATGTCCGACACACCATCGGCAACCGAGACGTTTCGCGTTCATTACACGGTGCCGAGGACATTCGACGGGTCGAGTGATACGGTGGTTCCAGATGTTGATTTTTACCCATTGTGTGACCTTTGCGCGTCTTACTGCCTCGACGACATCGCCTCGCGATATGTTGCGACGGGTGATTCGACAATAGGTGCCGACGCGGTTGACTATCGGTCGAAAATGCGCGAGGCGTTAGAACTCGCCAAGAAATACAAATCGCGATATGACGACCATGTCGGCAAGGGCGATGCGCCAGTTGCGCCCGCCTCCTACACGGTTGACCTCGACGACGACATGCAAAACCATGTCGATCACCTCACGCACCCGAAACGGTGGCGATAGAAATGCCGACACATATCATTCGAGATATTAAAGACCTCGACCCCGTATTCGCCAACCTCGACAAGTTTCGCGACAGGGTGCCCGACAATTTTAGAACCGCCATGCAAGTTTCGGTTTTGGAATTTGAGCGCGAGGTCATTGAGCGAACCCCGACGGGTGTTGGAAATTCGGCGACGGGTCATTTGCGCGTTTCGGTCGCCTCAGAGGTTCGAGGGCATGACGCCGACATTCATGGCATCGTTTATTCGCCCGCCGAATATGCGTCGGCGGTTGAGTTTGGCACCAAACCACATTTCCCGCCTTACAAATCTTTGGTCGATTGGGTTCATTTCAAACTTGGCGTTCCGAATGCCGAAGCGAAAAACGTCGCGTATCTTGTCGCCCGCAAAATTGCGCGGGTCGGCACAAAGGGCGCGTTCATGTTTCGCGATGGTTGGGAGGCGTCAAAGGGGCGCATACGTGGTCATTTTATCAACGCCATGCAAGCGTCATTAAAGGTTTTTAAATAATGCCACTATCAACAGCGCGTGACCAGATCAAAACAACCCTTGAGGGTGTTTCGGGCATCGGTGTCGTTCACAAATACGAACGGTTTGCCAAAGAGGCACCCGCTTATTTAACCCTATTCAAAACGGGCGGGGTCATTAATGGGTGGACGATCACCCGCGAGTCAACAACGCCCATGCCCGACGACGACGGCGACGTCTCGCATACATTTTTTCGGGCTTACTCTATAATCATTCGCGGGTATTATTCCCTCGACGACTCAGCAGAAACGGAAGTCACGTTTCAAAATTTGATTGAATCAATTTGCGACACATTCGATGCCGACCCGACAATATCGGGAACGGTAAAAGAGGCCGAACCGATAGAGGTGCGGTCGGTTGGGCATCGAATGTTCGGGAATGTGTTGGTTCATTATTGCGAACTCGCCCTCGTATTTACACAGGCGAGAGATCGCGTTTAGATTGTAAAAAAGAAAGGATTTTATCATGGCCTCGGCAGGTTCTCCATTGAATGTTCAGTATGGTTTTGAGGTTAGCGACTCAAGCCTCGTTTCGATTGGCGGGTCGTCGGTCGGTTTTATTGAGGAGGGCATCAGTATTCGCGTTCCCCGCGAGTATTCGTTTTTGCGTTCCGATCAATACGCCGTCCCCATCGACTCGACCCTCCTCACAAAAGACGTATTCGTCTCTTTTACAATGTCCGAGGTGTTGGGCGACAACCTCGCGTCGGCATGGGACAATGGCGCATACGCCTCCTCAACCGTCTCGGTTGACTCCAACTCGGCGGGGCAAGTCGCCCTCGTTGTGACGACAAAGGGTGAGGATGCTTGCACCCGAACGATCACCATGTCAAAGGCCGTCTCGGTCGGTGACGGTGAGTGGTCGTTGCCTTTTGCGAACAAGCAAACGATCTCGGCAGAGTTTCAGGGGGTCGGCGACACGGCAAACAGTGGGCGCATATTGAGCGTGGTCGATTCTTAGACCATTGACGAACAAAACACCGCCTTTGTAATTTACAAGGGCGGTGTTTTTCTATATGTCACCATCCAGAAAAAAGTATATGTTTTTCAGGGTTGCAGGGGAGGCAGTTTTTGAAAATTTGCGTTCAACGGGTCACCGACAACGATGCCCTCAGTTTTGGAAAACTGGCGAATCGCCTCGCCGATCAGGTCGAGAAGATCGCCGACACGGTGCCGACGCCCGACGAGGCCGACATGCACATTTATGTTGGTCAACCGTTTTGGAGTCAACGCCGTCATTGGTTGGGGCGGTCGCGTATCAATTTAGCATATACCATGTGGGAGTTTCCGACGACATTGCCAGTTGAGCATGTCGAACGGTTGAATGAGTATTTCGACGGGTTGATCGTCCCATGTGATTGGGTCGCCGACCTATATCGAAACGCGGGCGTGACGGTGCCGATTCATGTCGTTCCAATTGGCGTCGATGTGGACAAATACAAACCCGCAACCGAGGCCGAGCGAGCAGAACGGCGACCCGATCAGTTCAATTTTTTATGGGCGGGGTGTTTGGTCGGTCATTGGAACCAATTATACGTCGAGAATAGGCCGAGGACGGGCGACCGTAAGCGCGGGTGGCTTGTGCGTCGGGCGTTTGAAGAACTGGCGTTAGACGGCGCGAATTTGATTCTCAAGGGCGTTCCCAATCGGTGCGGGGTCAGGCGTTGCATGTCTTATCCCCTCGGCGCGGGTCGGGTGTGGGAAATGGTCGATTTCGTGAGCGAGGAACGGTTGCGGTCGATTTACACGTTGAGCGATATTTTAATTTGGCCGACGGCGGGCGAGGGGTGGGGCATGATACCCCTTGAATGCATGGCGTCAGGCATACCCGTCGCAATCCCCAATTATTCGGGTATGACGGCCTATTTTCACCCGTCGGCATGTTTGTCTCTCGACTATGAGATCGGGCGTTTGTGGCGTTCCTCGGCGCATCGTGGGGCAATCATTGAACTCGACGAGGTCAAGCGGGTCATGAAGTGGGCGTATGAAAACCGAGACGAGGTTCGCGCGATGGGGCAACGGGGCGTCGGTATCGCCAAGCAGTTCACATGGGAGGGCGCGACCCGCCCCGCGCTGAAACGAGTCATTGAGCAATACACATAAACTTTTTTCGAGGTGACCATGATCATATTAAAAAACGGCACAGTTCCAAAGGGCATCGCCTCCGAGGTCTTGCCCGACGGCGTCGTCAAGATCGGCGACTATGCACTCAGCCCCGACGATTTCGACGCGATGGTGAAACACCGAAACGAACACCCGAACGAGAAACGGCGCATGGCGGTTCTGGCGATGCCCAAACAAGATGACAAGAAAAAACCCGCCTCGTTTTAGAGGCGGGTTGTGATTGGCGGTTGATTAGTCGTCTAAAATTTCTAATGTTTTGATTTTGTTTTCTGATTTTCGCAAGCATTGGATGAGTTTAAAAACCTCGTTGTTTTCCAACCATTCGCGGTCATTGTTTTTGTGGGCATAATCTATCATTTGAACCGAGGCGTCGAGCAACATGGCCTTTAAGTGTGATCGTTTGATTTTCATTTTGTGCCTCCTTGAGTTTGACTGGTTGATTTGATTTATGCGAGAAAACCTTTGGGGTCGCGTGGGTCGATTGCTCCCAATTTGTCGAGTTCGTTCATCGCCTTGTCGATTTGTTCTTGGTGCCATTGTGCCGAAAGTTGCAAGGCGCGAACATGGGCGTCTCTTTCGTTGCTTGTGATCGTGTCGGTGAAATATTGCTTCCCTGTAAAAACCGCGAAATTCCCATCGTTCATTTGTTTGGCGTTGTATTTCATTGTGTTTTTCCGTTGTTGAGTGGTTTGTTGTTTAACTTGTTTATAATTTACAAACAAAGTATGCCGATGTCAAGAGTTTTTTTAAAATAAACGAACTTTTTTCCATAGGGAGGAAAAAACATGCCCCTCAAAGAGTTTAAAGGCGAATATGCCGACCGCGCGAACGCCTACAAATTCGCCGTCATGCAATCGTTCAACCTCGGCATTTTTCGCAAAAACTCGCCCGTCATTGAGTTGGGTTGCGGTGACCCATACGCGAACATGCTCAAGTTCTTGAGGGCGTTCGCTTGGGACGGTGTCTATTGTGGCATCGACACCGATCTCCCCGCATACGTGACGAGAGAGGCCGAGGGTGACGACGACGCGATCATCGTGACGGGTGCCCGTTTCGACGCCGACTCAATTATCCCGTTCCCACCAACGCCCGACAACCCAATCAAGGAGTTTGCCGTCGCGTTTTCGATTTTCACCCTCGACTATTTGACACCCGAACGGCGTCGTCACTTTGTCGAGGAAATGCAACGGGTCAGTGCCCAAATTTTTGTTATCGGCGCGAACCCATTGTTTGAGGGCGTCCGAACGTACGACGAACCCGTCGCCTTATACCCCGACGAGTTGAAAGAATACGGTTTTCAACACATCGGGTTCGTGAATTTCAACGGTCGCCCATCAAAGACGCACCAACCATACCCGCGCGACAACGGCACACCCGAACAATCGAGCGAGATATACGGCATTTGGTATGACGACATGGCCTATGACATCGTCACGCAGGAACGACGCCCGCCTCGCGGGTATGCGATCAACGAGTCAAAGAAAAAACTTGAACGGGTTGACTTGACCGAGGAACAAGCGCGGGAGGTTATTAATGCCACACGTTGACATGGCCGACTCGGCAGAGGCCAAACCCGTCGCGCCGACGATCTCGACATCGGGCACCAACAAGGCCAAATCTCATGCCCTTGAACAACAGATCATTTCGGGGCAACCCGTCGAGACGTTTTCGTTGCCGAGTGGAAAACGGTTGCGGGTGTTTCCAAAACCGCAAGGGTATTTCTATAAAATCGACGAGGCAATCGCCGACTATTTGGTCGCCCTCGTTCACCAAGAACGGTTGAGGTCAAAATCTGTTTGGTTTCGAGCAATCAACACCATTCGCCGACGGTTGGCAGTCGATAAACTCGAACGGTCAAAATATGAAGTTTTACGGCTCATTTTCGCCGATGAATACACACCCCAACGACACACCGAATTGACCGTTGAGGAGTATTTGACGATGCCCCATGACCTCGTCGTCGCGATTCTCGACGCATTTCGACGGGCGAATGATGTCTCCGATATTTTGCGAGTTCTCATACCCGATTATGATAAAAAAAAAGAACTCCAAAACTCGGTGACGGGGCGAAATACTATGCGAATCTAAGAAGAACAACCCGATACACCGACCATGAAATGAAGTGGGTCGTTCCATACGTTTTGATATTGCTTGAGGCGGGCGCACAACCCGCCCCCGACGTTGACGACGTTTTGAACCTTTAAGGGAGGGGATAGGCGAAACCGTGACCGAGAGGTTGAAATACATTTTGAGTGCCGAGGGCATCGGCAAGTTTAAACGCGACATGAAGGGTGCCGAATCGTCAGTCAAGTCGGCGGGCACCATGATCACGGGCGCGTTTAAAACAATCGGCGCGACGGCGGTCGCATATATCGGTGTTCAAGCGGTCAAGGAAATTGGGCGGGCGGTGTTTTCTCTTGGGCAACTCGCCGAGGAGACGCGCGTCACACGAACGTCGTTTGACCGACTCGCAAAGGGTATCGGTCAGTCGTCCGACGAAATGTTGCGGGCGTTGCGCCGAGGCACAAACGGTGCGGTCAAAGACCTTGACCTCATGCGCGAGGCCAACAAGGCGATTTTGTTGGGCATACCCGTCACCGCCGAAAAAATGGAGGAACTTTCGAGGGTGTCGGTTCGGTTGGGTCGGGCGATGGGGCGAACGGCGACCGAATCTTTGGGCGACCTCGTGACGGGTATCGGGCGCATGTCGCCGTTGATTCTCGATAACCTCGGTATCACAATAAAAGCCGAGGAGGCGTTCAGGGGGTTAGGTGAGGGCGCGACCGATTCCGAAAAACGTCTCGCGTTTTTCAACGCGGTAATGAAAAAGGCAAACGAACGCGGTGAGGAGTTGGGCGACATTGCCCCAAGTTTGCAAGAACGATGGGACAAGGTGAACACCTCCTTTGCGAATTTTGGTGCCACAATCGGCACTTTGGTCGTTCCCGCCCTCGAAAAACTCGCCATTCTCATGGACAAGATCGTGCCCAAAGAGGGGCAAGCGAGCGTCGCCGACCAAGCACTCGGCGGGAAAACCATTGACGCCCTCCGCGCAAAATCGGCGGGGTTGAGGGCGCGAGGTAAGACCCAAGAGGCCGACATGGTTGACATGCAGATTCGCAACGTGCAAAACCAACAGGCTCAAGCACTCGTCGATAGGGGCGACCCGCAAAACAAAAGAACGACCAACAGGGCACACACACAAGCGTCGGGCATTTTAATGGCGTTAGAAGGTGAGGATTTGGGCGCGTTGCCCCCAAAGGCCATGTCAATACCCGAACCTCAAACTCAAATAAAACCTCTTAAAACGACCCCCACATACAACGCCGAGACGGGCGAAATGAACGACTTACCCATATACCTCGAAGAAACCAATGAGAAGTCAAAAAAACTCCTTGACGACCTCGGCGAACATGCCGACGGCGTATTCGAGACGGTCGCGGAAAATTTCAACAGGTCAATGCAACAATCGAGTGCCCGAATCGAGTTCGGCCTCAACCAACTCGGTATAAAGACGAATGGGTTGTTCGGCAATTTGTCACATGGCGCGACGGGTTTGAGAACTTTGATGCCCAACAACAAAGACGCGACAGGTTTACAGACAACCCTTGACGCGGGCTTAGGAAGAATAGCAAATACCATGATGCCGTTGGGTCAAGTTGCGATGGGTTTGCAGGGGTTAAAATCGGCGTTCAGTTTTATACAGGGGTTAAACTCAAAACCCGACTTGACACAATTCTCGGACGACGAACTTGAAAAGCGAGTCGCCGACTTGGAATCAGCAGGGCGAGCAATGGGTCGCGCGGGTAACATTTTGGAGATAAACCGCGCAAAAGAGGAAATCGCAAATCGCGACGCATTAAAAGGGGGCACCTCGTCGGGTTCTCAGTCGTTTCAATCGGTGTCGAGAATCACCGAGTCGCAAGCCGACCAAATGGCGGGCATTTTAAACTCGATACTTGTCACCAATCAAAGCATGGACAACAAACTCGGTTCCCTCGTTCAGTCGAGCCGAAACATTGAGTTTTTCGCGGGCAACGGGTCAATTTCACAACTTACCGAATTTCAAGGGATATAAAACATGGCGCGTCCGAATATTCTGAGTTCAAGTTTGCCATACGTTTTGAAAATAAACGGAAAAGACGCGGGCGACTTCGGCCTCCAAATTTATTCCATACCACAACTCGGAATGCCTGCCCTCGAATGGGCACAACAAGCATTTCCCGACACGCATGGGTCATACGCCTTTGAAGGGTATTATACACCGCGAACCTTGACGATCTCAGGCGCGATTGTCGCCGACTCGGCCTCACAGTTGAGAACGAACATTGACGGGCTTAAAAGTGCCTTATCGAAGTCTATTGGCGGTCATTACGGCGCGACGGCGTCGGTGTTAAAAATACAACTCGCCGACTTGA
>Ga0070746_10000250_pt1 | contig 31498 bp, 17 predicted proteins | sample VirMetDEL_Mar_21_FD_77016 | JGI IMG/M metagenome (GOLD analysis project Ga0070746, IMG submission 77016) | Aqueous microbial communities from the Delaware River and Bay under freshwater to marine salinity gradient to study organic matter... | ecosystem: Environmental > Aquatic > Marine >...
AATGAAAGACTTAGGAGATTGGGTGTTGATGATGGCGACATTGTGGGCTTTACTCCTGAGAGCGAGTATGAGTTTACTGTTGATGATGAGGTTATGTACAGAGTTTTTGATAGTCAAATTTCATTGAAGCTGTCGTGAAGTATGGCGGCAATTGGTGGGACGATGACGCTGTTTATAAAGCAGCCATCGAAAGAATTAAATTGAAAAAGAATGGACTCAAAGCAAGTCAGGGAAAGAATAATCCAAGCGGGTCAGGAAGCAGTAGAGCAACTGATAAAGGTCGCTAAGGAAGAAATCATTACAGGAGACCCCGAGGATGAGTTGGCTGCTGACAGGTTAAAAAACGCAGCAGCAACAAAGAAGCTTGCGATTTTTGATGCGTTTGAAATTATGAGTAGAATAGAGTCTGAAAAAGAAAGCTTGAATGAAAGCTCAGATAAAAAAGAAATCTCTAAACAAGGATTCGCAGAGAGAAGGTCTAAGTGATTTGTATTCTGTTGAAGACAATTATGTTTCTAACATAGTTATCTCAAACAAGAACAGAGGCTCCTCTTGGAAGTATGGTTACGACCCAAAGCATGACATGGTCGTCATATCCAAGACAGGTCAGATAGGAGAGATTATAAACATATCAGGTCTTAAGATAGCCCTGCCTTTGGCTCCCAAAAAAGTTTGGGCAAGAAACAAAAAGAAAGAAGAGCAGTATTGGGAGAGGCATGACATACCCAAGCCGTTAGATAAGATTCAATCTATCTTTCAGTGGAATGAGATGGCTGACGCATTTAAGTCTAAGTGGGTCGATTACATTGAGGGAGAGTTTGACAACCGAGAGAATGGTTTTTGGTTCTTGAACAATGGCAAGCCAACATACATCACGGGCTCTCACTATATGTACCTTCAGTGGTCTTCAATTGATGTAGGGTATCCTGATTACCGAGAGGCGAACAGGATATTTTTTATTTTTTGGGAGGCGTGTAAAGCAGACCCCCGTTGTTTTGGGATGGCCTACCTGAAGATTAGACGTTCGGGATTTTCTTTTATGTCATCTTCAGAGTGTGTAAACATGGCAACTCTTGCAAAAAATGCACGGGTTGGTATCCTGTCGAAGACAGGTGCTGATGCCAAGAAGATGTTTACCGACAAGGTTGTCCCTATTAGCTCTAAGCTTCCATTCTTTTTTAAGCCTATTCAGGATGGCATGAACAAGCCAAAAACTGAGTTGGCTTACCGAGTTCCTGCCGCGAAGATTACCAAGAAGAATATGTCTGACTTCAGCCAAGAAGAGCTTGAAGGATTGGACACCACGATTGATTGGAAGAATACTGAAGACAACAGCTATGATGGAGAAAAGCTTATGCTGTTGGCGCATGATGAAAGCGGCAAGTGGCTTAAGCCAAACAATATACTGAACAATTGGAGGGTAACAAAGACCTGTTTGCGATTGGGGTCTAAGGTTATCGGTAAGTGCATGATGGGGTCTACGTCAAATGCTCTTGACAAAGGAGGCTCCAACTTCAAGAAGCTGTATGAAGATTCTCGTCTTGATACAAGAAATAAGAACGGTCAAACGAGAAGCGGGATGTATGCTTTGTTCATTCCTATGGAGTGGAACATGGAAGGATTTATCGACAGATATGGTGCGCCCGTGATGCGTTTAAGCACCATTAAGCCCGTCAGGGGCATTGATGATGCATATATCCATCAAGGGGCGGTTGACTATTGGGAAGCTGAAGTAGAGTCTTTGAAGAATGACCCCGACGCGCTAAATGAATTTTACAGGCAGTTTCCGAGGACAGAGTCTCACGCATTTAGAGATGAGAGTAAAGCTGCAATTTTTAACCTCACCAAGATATATCAGCAGATAGATTACAACGACTCGTTTATAGAACAGCAGGTACTGACAAGAGGCTCGTTCAGTTGGAAGGATGGTATAATTGATAGCGAGGTTGTTTGGAATCCCGACAAGCGCGGAAGGTTTTTAGTTTCTTGGATTCCGCCAAAGCATTTGCAAAACAGAGTAATAATAAGGAATGGACATAAGTATCCCGGTAACGAACACATGGGTGCATTCGGATGCGACTCATACGACATTTCAGGTGTCGTCGTCGGAAGAGGCTCAAACGGGTCTCTTCACGGACTCACCAAGTACCACATGGACGAAGGACCTGTCAATGAGTTTTTCCTCGAGTACATAGCGCGACCACAAACAGCGGAGATATTTTTTGAGGAGGTTCTTATGGCTTGCGCTTTTTATGGTATGCCCATATTGGTTGAGAACAACAAAGCCCGCTTGCTCTATCATTTGAAGAATAGAGGCTACAGGCATTTTTCAATGAACAGACCTGATAAGGTTTATGCCAAGCTTTCTAAGACAGAGAAAGAGTTGGGCGGCATACCAAACTCATCTGAAGATGTGAAGCAGGCACACGCTTCTGCTGTTGAGTCTTACATCGAGAAGTATGTGGGTTTTGATTCTACGGGTAAGTATAGAGACCCTGACGAGATGGGGGAGATGAGATTTATCCGTACATTGGAAGATTGGGCAAAGTTCGACATCAACAACAGGACGATGTTTGATGCGACTATAAGTTCGGGCTTGGCTATTATGGCGTGTCAAAAACATTTGTACACACCACAGAAAGAGAAGGCGAATAAAATAAGCATTAAATTTGCAACTTATAGTAATACGGGTTCCCAAAGTTCTATCAATAGATGAAGAAGGTCATAGTTGATGTAAGCTCTACATCTTTTCCAAGTCAGTTTGTTTCTGATGCGGAAAAAGAAACTGATGAGTTTGGCTTACAAGTAGGTCAAGCAATACAGTACGAATGGTTCCGTAAAGATAACGGGGGATGTAGGTTTTACAATCAGCATGCGCATTTTCACAAACTAAGGCTTTATGCTCGGGGCGAGCAGAATATTGGTAAGTACAAAAACGAGCTTGCTATTGATGGAGACCTCTCTTACTTGAATCTTGATTGGACACCTATTCCTATTATTCCCAAGTTTGTTGACATTGTTGTCAATGGAATGTCAGACAGGCTTTTTAAAATAAAGGCGTACTCTCAAGATGCCATGTCTCAGGCAAAACGAAGCAAGTATCAGGACATGATTGAGGGGCAGATGGCTGCGAAGCCTGTCCTTCAGAGAGTTCAAGAGCTTACAGGTGTCAATCCTTTTGTTACTGAGCCTGATGACTTACCTGAAACAGATGAGGAGTTGTCTCTATTTATGCAGCTCAACTATAAGCCTGCTATTGAGATTGCTGAAGAAGAGGCTATCAGTACCATCTTAGAAGAGAATGACCATTATCATTTGAGGAAGAGGGTAGATTACGACATTACAGTGTTGGGCCTATCTATTGTAAAGCATCAGTTTTTAATAAACTCAGGCGTTGAGATTAGTTATGTAGACCCTGCGGATGTGGTGTATAGCTACACCGATGACCCATACTTTAAAGATTGTTTTTATTGGGGCGAGGTCAAGACAGTTCCCATGACTGAGCTTATTAAGATTGACCCGACCCTTACTCCTGAAAATCTTGAGGAGATATCTAAGTACAGTCAGTCGTGGTATGATTACTACAATGTATCTCAATACTACGAGGATGATATGTTTTTCAGAGATACTTGCACCCTCTTGTACTTTAACTATAAAACCACCAAGAATGTGGTTTACAAGAAAAAGATTACAGACAGCGGGAATGTAAAGATGATTGAGAAGGACGACCAATTTAATCCTCCGCAAGAAATGATGGAGGAAGGTCGTTTTGAAAAGGTAGAGAAAAAGATTGAGGTTTGGTACGATGGCGTTATGGTCATGGGTACAAACATCATGTTGAAGTGGGAGATGATGAAGAACATGGTTCGTCCTGACTCAGCTTCTCAGCACGCTTTGCCCAACTATGTTGCCTGCGCTCCTCGTATGTACAAGGGTAGCATTGAAAGTCTTGTTCGCAGGATGATTCCGTTTGCTGATTTGATTCAGCTTACGCACCTGAAGCTACAGCAGGTCATATCTCGAACCGTACCCGATGGTGTTTTTATTGATGCTGATGGACTAAATGAAGTTGACCTTGGTGATGGAGGCGCGTACAATCCTGAAGATGCTTTGAGGTTGTACTTCCAAACAGGTAGTGTGATTGGTCGAAGCTATACTCAGGATGGGGAATACAATCAGGCGCGAGTACCAATACAAGAGCTGAGCAAAAACTCAGGAGCTTCAAAAACTCAGATGTTGATTGCTAACTACAATCACTACCTGAATATGATACGGACAGTCACAGGTCTTAATGAAGCGCGTGATGGCTCAGACCCCGACCCGAGGTCGTTGGTTGGATTGCAAAAGCTTGCTGCTCTTAACTCAAATGTAGCGACAAGACATATTCTCGATGGCACGCTGTATATGTTCAAGAGAGTTTCTGAAGCTCTTACATACAGAATTGCAGACTTGCTAGAATATTCAGACTTTAAAGAACAGTTTACTAATCAAGTTGGAAAGTACAATGTTTCGATTCTTAATGAGATTAAAGACCTCTATATCTACGATTTTGGAATCTTCTTGGAAGTGGCTCCGGACGAAGAGCAGAAAGCTCAGCTCGAAGCCAATATTCAAATGGCTCTATCGAAAGGTGACATCAATCTTGAAGATGCTATCGACATTCGAGAGCTGAAGAATACCAAGCTTGCAAATCAACTGCTGAAGGTTAAGCGAATTAAAAAGCAGGAGCAGGAGGAAAAGATGCTTATGCAGAAGCAAGCTATGCAGTCTCAGCAACAGATACAATCTCAGCAAATGGCAGCACAGACAGCTATGCAGAAGATTGAGGCAGAGACCATGTCTAAGATGAAAGTCAAGCAGGCTGAGATTGCTTTTGAAATTGAGAAGATGAATAATGAAGCTCAGCTTAAGAGAGCTTTGATGGCTGAAGAGTTTAACTACAATGTTCGCTTGGCTGATATGCAGGGCAAGGCTCTTAGTGATAGAGAGCAGGCGAGAGAGGACGCTAAGGCTGATAGGATTAGTCAGCAGAACAGCGAGCAGTCTAAACTTATTGAGCAAAGAAAGAGCAATCTACCTCCAATCAACTTTGAATCTAATGAGGATAGTTTAGATGGCTTTGACCTTGCAGAGTTTTCGCCAAGATAAACTACCTTTGTACTTAAATCTAATCAAATGAAAATCACATCAGTAAAAGAAGTGGATGGAGCAGGTAATAAATCTGCTGCTGAACTTGAGGAAAAGGCTATTGAAAAAGCACAGGCTGAGCATGAAGCCGAAACTAGTGAAGAGCCCCCTCAAGAAGTAGAAGAAACTCCAAGCCCAACCATTGAGCTTACTGATGAAAGCGTTCTTGAATATTTAGGGAAAAGGTATGACAGAGAGATAAGTTCATTTGATGAGCTTGTGCAGACTCGTCAGGAAAATGAAGAGCTTCCTGAAGATGTCTCTGCTTTTCTGAAATACAAGAAAGAGACAGGCAGAGGGATTCAAGACTTTTTGAAAGTTCAAAGAGATATTGACTCCGTAGAGCCTGACACTATATTGCGAGATTACCTTTTGGCTACCGAAGAAGGAATTGATGCTTCCGATATTGATTATCTGATGTCAGATTATTCGTATGACGAAGACCTCGATGACGACGACGATATTCAAAAGGCTAAGCTTGCTAAAAAGAAAGCTGTTGCTAAGGCTAGGAAATACTTTGCCGAACAACAGGAGAAATACAAAGCTCCCCTCGAGTCGAAGGGGGTGGAGGTTGACCCTGCGGACAAAGAGCAGTACGAAGCGTATAAGCAATATGTTGAGCAGTCAAAGACGATTGAAGAAGAAAATGCTCGCAAGCAAGATTGGTTTTTACAAAAGACCAATGAGCTGTTTGGGCCTGAGTTCAAAGGTTTTGAATTTAAGGTAGGCGCAGACAAGAGCTTGACTTTTTCTCCCGGCTCTGCTGAAGAAATTAAGAAGTCGCAGCTAGACCCATCTACATTTATTGCAAAGTATTTGGATGACAAGGGAATGGTTTCGGATTCTAAAGGATATCACAGAGCGTTGGCTGTAGCTATGAACCCCGAGAAGTTTGCTCAGTTTTTTTATGAGCAGGGACAGTCGGATGCTGCTGATGGAACTATGCGTAAGATGAAAAACATTGAGATGTCTGAACGCAAGGCTCCTGAAGTTGGTGTAGGAAAGGGGGGAATGAAAATCAGGGCCGTAAACCCTGAGTCTTCGCGAGGACTTAAAATTCGCAAGCCAAGAAATAGTTAGAAACTTTAAACTTTTGAAAAAATGAGTGTACTATCCACTCCCGGTTTTGATTTGCAGCCATCGGCTGTACAACAGGCTTTGTCAACAAACTACTTGACAAGTTTTGATTTTACTTCTCAGTATCTCCCTGATACTTATGAGAAAGAATTTGAGCGTTATGGAAATCGCTCTGTATCTTCTTTCCTGCGTATGGTGGGTGCTGAGCTTCCTTCTATGTCCGACCAAATCAAATGGTCTGAGCAAGGTCGCTTGCACATTAAGTATACTGATGTTACTACTGCCACATTAACTACTGATAATGTTGCTGCTGTTCAGTTTACTGTCAATGATTCAGATGTTACTTCAGTAGGAGTTCGCGTAGGTCAGACTGTGATGATGACTCCAAATGTTGCAGCAACAGGTGTTAATGGGGACAAGGGAATTGTTACTGCTGTTGGAACAAGCACGTTTGATGTAAAGTGGTACGGAACAAGTAAGTGGTCCAATACAGGAGGTACTGCGAACAAGTGGAGCATGATGATTTATGGTTCCGAGTTCAAGAAAGGAACTGTGGGTATGACTACAGCAGTTCAGCCTGAGCCTGTCATCAAGGACAATAAGCCTATCATCTTGAAGGATTACTATGAAATCTCAGGTTCTGATATGGCTCAGATTGGTTGGATTGAGGTGACTACCGAGAATGGTGCTTCAGGATATCTGTGGTATCTGAAGGCTGAGCATGAGACTCGTCTTCGTTTCGACGACTACCTCGAGACTGCAATGCTTGAGGCTGTTCCTGCTGAAGCAAGCTCTGCTGCTGAAGATGTAGTTGGAGTAGATGGAGGAACAAAGGGTGTTTTCTACGAAGTAAACCTTGATGGCAATGTTTGGGGAGCAGGTAATCCTACCACTCTTTCAGACTTTGACACTGTTATTCAGCGTTTGGATAAGCAGGGTGCTATTGAAGAGAATGTCATCTTTATGAATCGCGAGTTCTCTTTTGCGATGGATGATATGCTTGCTGCTCAGAACTCTTACGGAGCAGGAGGAACTTCTTACGGTCTGTTTGACAATGACGAGAACATGGCTCTGAACCTTGGCTTTACAGGATTCCGTCGCGGTTATGACTTCTATAAGTCTGATTGGAAGTACCTGAACGACCCAACCATGCGTGGTAACATGGGAACAGGAACAGGTGATAATCTTAGCAATCAGATTACAGGTATGCTTGTCCCTGCCGGAACAACCACTGTGTATGACCAAGTCCTTGGTAAGAACGCCAAGCGTCCCTTCTTGCACGTTCGTTATCGCGCTAACGAAGCCGATGACCGTCGTTACAAGTCATGGGTATTGGGTTCTGCGGGAGGTGCTGCAACCGATAGCATTGATGCTATGCAGGTTCACTTCCTTTCTGAGCGTTGTGTCTGCACCATGGGTGCTAACAACTTCTTCCTGTTCCGTTACGGAGCCTAAGTGGAGGTTGATTTAAAAAGAGAGGGGGCACTTGTGCCCCCTTTTTTTATCTTTGCTAAAATTTAATTGAAATGAAAAAGAAACTTGCCCCTAAAGACAGGACATATAGGCTTCTGAATGGAGCTTCTCCTTTGTCTTACATTATCCCTACTCGCAACACTACAGCTTTTCCTTTACTTTGGTTTGATGACGAAAACAATGTCAACCGACCACTTCGTTATGCTATAAATCAGAAGTCTCCTTTTGAAGATGAGCAGGATGGCGAGGCTATTGTAAGACCTGTGGCTTTTGAAAACGGGAATCTTTATGTGCCAAAAACAAATCCTGTGCTTCAGGAATTTTTGGCGTATCACCCTCAGAATGGAATTGTGTTTGAAGAGCTTGACTTGGAGCGTAATGCGAAAGAAGAGCTTGACAACATGAACATTGAGGTAGATGCTCTGATTGCAGCTAAAGGGCTTTCGATTGAGGAGCTTGAGTCTGTAGGCCGTGTATTGTTTCAGCATGGCGTGCAGAACATGACATCGTCTGAACTTAAGCGTGATGTTCTTATCTATGCTCGCAATTATCCTCAAGAGTTTTTGAATATGCTTGAGGACCCCGACATGGACACTCAGTCTCAGGTACACATTTTCTTTGATGCGGGATTGCTTTCATTTAGAAAAGACAAGAAGGAAGTTTGGTATAGCACGCCAACAAATAAGAAGAAGATGTTGAATGTACCTTATGGTGAAGACCCTTACTATATGGTCACTCAGTTTTTCAAAACGGATGATGGTATCGAAGCATTAAAAATGCTTGAGCATCATTTGGATGGAGAGTAATTTACAAGGGGCTTAGGCCCCTTTTCTTTTTTGTATTTTTGCCTTATGATAAATTCCGTAAGGCAGACCGTTTTATCTGTTCTGAACAAGAACAACTACGGATACATTACTCCTGCTGATTTTAATCTTTACGCCAAACAAGCGCAGCTAGAGATATTTGATGAGTATTTCTATAGCTATAACAATCAGGTAAATAAGGAGAATGCTCGGAGGTCAGGAACTGACTACGCTCAAATAACAAAAGCACTTGCTGAAGTCATTGACACTTTTTCTGTGACCAATGCTTTGAAGAAAACATCATTGGGTGTTACTACTTTCAACAGCAATTTTTATTTGCCAAGCCCATCTACAACGGGAGATGATGAGTACATGATAAACAAGTTGATGGTCTATACCACTCAGCTTGCTACAGGCTCTGCGTCTGCTGTTGTTGTTGATAGCCTTAGAGATAGTACCGCAAACTTTGTATCGTCAGGTGTTTCAGTCGGAGACCTTGTTGTTAACTCTAGCGATGAAACTTTTGCTTATGTGACTAGCGTATCTGAGCTTACGCTAGGACTTAGCTCTGACATCTTTACATCTTTGCCGAAGTCATACAGGGTGTATGACTCTGATTATGTGAAGCAGGCTGACAGGGTATCTCATGGAAACATTACCATGCTCAACAACAGTTTGCTTACTAAGCCGTCTACTACATTTCCTGCATACACACAGGCAAACGAGCTGATTACTATTTATCCTCAAAGCATTGTCAATTACGGTCAGGTTGTTGCTCAGTATATCAGATACCCCAAAGACCCTAATTGGACGTATAGCACTCTTACGGGTGATGAGCCTGTCTTTGATGGCACAGCTTCAGACTATCAGGATTTTGAACTTCCTCTTGATGATGAATATTCCTTGGTTTACAAAATTCTTCAGTATTCCGGGATGTCTATCAGAGAGGTTCAAGCAGTTCAGTTTGGTCAGGCTCAGGAGCAGGCTCAAAACATAAGTGAACAGTAATGGCATATTTGTCTGAGTATCAATATTATGAAAATGGTGGAGCAGCTCCTACCGATAAGAATTGGGGTTCTTACCAATACGTTTCGTTGGAAGATATAGTAAACAACTATATGCTGATGCACACAGGCAACCATAGCCTTGTGAACAATGAGGAGCGTTACAAGATTTTATTTCACGCTAAGCGTGCTGTTCAGGAGCTTAACTACGATGCTTTTAAAGAGCTGAAAGTTCTTGAGCTTGATGTTGAATCAAACCTTAGATACATACTTCCATCTGACTACGTTAATTGGGTTCGTATATCTATGTACAAGGATGGGTTGTTGATGCCGCTTGTGGAAAACATTCAAGTTCAGTCAGCAGATGCTTACCTTCAAGACAATGATGGTGAGATATTATTTGATTCAGACGGAAACATTTTAAAACCAAGTAATTCAAAGATTGATGAAGAACGTCTCGCGGGTACTAAGAAAAGTATTTATCTTAATGAAGGCAGTCCTTACCATGGTCGTGAGGGTTGGTGCGTGGATGGCTGTTGGTATTTTGACTACACCATTGGACGCAGGTTTGGCCTTAATACAGAAACTGCAAACCGAAATCCAAATTTTACAATCGACAAGAAAGCAGGGGTAATAAATTTTAGCTCTGACATTGAGGGCAACACTGTGATAGTCGAGTATGTATCTGATGGCATGGAGGGCGGAGATGATTCTTCGATTAGCGTCAACAAGTTTTTTGAGAAGTATGTCTATGCATACATCGAGTATGAGATTTTAAACTCAAAGCTTGGTGTTCAAGAGTATGTGGTAAGAAGGGCTCAGAAAAACAAGTCAGCTCTTTTTAGAAATGCAAAGCTTAGATTGAGTAATATTCATCCCGGCAAGCTTCTTCAGAATTTGAGAGGCAGGGACAAATGGCTTAAGTAATGGCTAACCTTTCGAGGAACTTTATTAAAGGGCGGATGAATAAGTCCGTCGATGAGCGTCTTGTACCTAATGGTGAATACATAGATGCCTTGAATGTTAGGTTGGGGTCTACTGAAGATTCTGAGATTGGTGTCATTGAAAATGCAAAAGGAAACACAAGGCTTACAGATATAGTCAACATAGTTGATGGTTCTTACTCAAGGCTTGAGGGGCCTTCGACAAAGTGTATTGGTGCTTATGCTGACTCAGCCAATCAAACTATCTATTGGTTCATTCATGCCGAAGATGTTTTGGGGCCGTCAAATGGTATCCTTGACCTTATTGTTTCTTTTAATGAACGCACTGATGCGGTAAGATACCATGTTGTCAGCTCAAGAAAAGATGGCACATCCCCTAAGTCTACTTTGAATTTTAACTCGTCGTATTTAATTACAGCGGTAGACCTTATTGATGGGCTGTTGTTTTTTACAGACAATTACAATCCTCCTAGATTTATCAATGTAAATAGGAGCTATGGTCTCCCTGATTCATCTACATACATAGATTCTCCGTTGTTGGATGAGCAGCTTTTGGTAATTAAAAAGCCACCTTTATCTCCACCCTCTTTGAATTTGCTTAGCAATGGGCAGGATGAAAACTTTTTAGAGGAGGAGATAGTATCTTTTGCTTACAGGTATAAGTATGCTGATGGAGAGTATTCAGCTACATCTCCTTTTTCTGAGCCTGCTTTTATGTCTCGCGCCTTTGGTTTTACTCCCGATGAGTTCTTGAATGATGGCATGGTCAATGAATACAACGCTGTTGAGCTTACATACAATACGGGCAGTGAGCTTGTTGTTGGCATTGACATTCTTTTTAAGAGAACTGATGACAGCGTTATTAAGGTCATACAAAAAATTGACAAGGGTACTCAAAACCTTTCCAATAATTCAGACGAGGTTTATCGTTTTGATAAGAGTAAGGTTTATACCATACTGCCCTCCTCTGAAATACTAAGGCTTTACGATAATGTGCCCGTAGTTGCTAAGGCACAAACCTTAATGGGTAATCGTTTGATGTATGGCAACTACAAAGAGGGGTACGACATATCTTCAAACATTGATTATAGAGCTGAGCTTGTTACAGATTCTATAGGTAGTAAAATTATTGATGCTACCTTTAGTCAGGGTCAATATACTCTTGACCCTTCTGTTACAAGGCAAATCCCTTCTTCTATAGCTTCTTTTGATTTAGGCTCTTCTAATATTGCAAATCCCGAACAAGAGTTTGTAGCAGGAGCGATATTAGATTTTAGCCTTAGCATAGAACACAGCAGGTATGATATATATCCTTCGCCTTCAAGCCATGACATTATTAACGTCACGCCTAGATTTGAAGTAACCTTTTCATTTACTCTTGACAGGGACTATAATAGTGCTTCTGAAATTTTTAGCAGTCAAAGTTTTTTAGATTTTATTGGTACTGCATCAAATATTAAGACTGTTGTTTCTGAGTTTTGTGATGGTCAGACAGTAACTGACTTTTTTAATTGCAGCACAGAAGATACGTTGATAGGAGAGTCAACAGGTGGTACACATAATTATCTTAAGAACCATAGTGGTATTGACAATCCAAACGAACCGATAGCAATAACATCTTCTTCGGGCTCTGATACTTTGTCTTTACAGATTTTAGCTACATACTATCGCCATAGTGGTACTGAATATCTTTATGAGTATTACAAGATAAACTCTGCTAGTTGCGTTTTTACTTCCGTAAAAAGGAAGAAAAGTCTTCACAGCAATAGAGACTACTCTGTTGGGATGATTTACATGGATGACTATGGCAGGCAGAGTACCGTTCTTACAAGTGATGAAAACACTATTCATGTTCCTTGTGGCAACTCTCCTTTTTCAAATAAAGTAAAGGTTACAATACCAAGCACCCAAGCTCCTCCTTCTTGGGCTACGCACTACAAGTTTGCTATCAAAGCTGATGTAGATACCTACGAGACTATTTACTCAAACATATATTTTACAAAAGACAACTTTGGTTACTTACTACTTGAAGGAGAGAATGCGGCTAAAATACAGGAGGGAGATATTCTTGTTTTAAAAGCTGATTCGAGCGGCCCTGTTGTTGACTGTACTGAAGTAACAATAATTGAAAAAGAAGCTTATACCGCAGACGACATTGCATCAGGTTCGCCTGCGGGAGTTTATGCTAAGATTGGATTAGATGTCATTACCCTCGTAGATAATTCTGACAGTATTATTAGAAACTTTGGAACCAACCCTCAGCGCAAAAAAAACTCAAGAGATGAGGATGGTGCTTACAATGCCGTGTCTATTTTTAGTGGAGGGAGTGCCATTGAAATAGCTGCCGGAGATAAGATAACTATCAAGATTGATGTTATTAGGCATGGCAGCACAGGTTTTGTAGAAGGAAGCCTCACTAGATTTGACTGCCCTAGAAAAGAATATCGTTTTGATAGGACGTTTGTTTCTCCTAGTCAGTACACAACTTTTTACGATTGGTTTCAGGGGGAGAACATCCAAACCATTATTGAAGAAGATGGCATTACTGTTGGTGATTTTGATGTTCGGTTTAGAGCAGCTTCTGATATAGGCCCATCGACGAATACAGCCATCACAGGATTCAACCTTGACTTTGGCTTTGATGCTGATTCAGCAGCAGCTACTGAGTTTAGGTGTAGGACTATGACCAATTGCTCAGACAATACTGTTGCTGTTAAGTTGAAGATAGAGGTATTAAAAGTTTCTAATGTCGTTGTTCTTGAAACAAAACCAATTCCTACTAACCCTGATATTTTTTATGAAGGCGATGAGACGTTTACAATTACCGAGGGAAGTCACGATACTGATACTCCTACACTTTCCTTCTTTAACTGCTTCTCTTTTGGAAATGGTGTAGAGTCTTACAAAATAAAAGACTCAGTAACAGGTATGCCATTTGCTTTGGGCAACAGGGCTACCTCAGTTTCTTCTGAAGATTATAGAGAAGCACACAGGTTTGCTGACATTACATACAGCGGAATTTATAATGATGAGTCGAATGTCAACAAGCTTAATGAGTTTAACCTTGGCTTGCTAAACTTTAAGCGTCTCGAAGAGAGGTATGGTGTAATTACTTTGCTTGACGGAAGAGAGACGGATGTGTTTACTCTTCAGGAGGATAAGATATCTTATGTGCTTGCGGGAAAGAATCTTCTTTCAGATGCCGCAGCAGGTAGCGCGATTACATCAGTCCCCGAGGTGTTGGGAACTCAGATTGCTCGTATTGAGGATTATGGCAATAGCCTAAACCCCGAGAGCTATGTTCAGTGGGGCACAAGTAAATATTTTACTGATGCCAAGAGGGGTGCTGTAATACAACTCAAGGGGCAAGGCAGGAGTGAAGCTTTGTCTGTCATATCTGAATTTGGTATGCGCTCTTGGTTTAGAGACTTGTTCATTGAGGGATTCAATACTCAGAAACTTGGTGCGTTTGACCCGTACATGAATGAGTATGTATTGGCATCAAACAACAACGAGGTTCCTGTTGAAGAGCAATGTATAGATTGCGGGACAAGTGTTTCAAATATTATTGTTAGCTCATCTAACAACTACAGTTTTTGCACTGACCTCGACAATGCTCTTGGTGATTCAGTTATTAGTTGGAGTCTTTCAGGAACTCCGCTTGGAAGTGTTACTGTGAGTGCTGTAAGTGGCACTGATAGTGTCACGGCAAACATTGTAGGTGGAGGCCCTTCTAGCGGGTCTATGACTTTGGTAAAGTCAGACTCTAGCACAAAAAAGGTTACGATAACCATTACTCATGTTTCGGGAGAACCTGTAGTTTTTCAGGATTTCACAGTAAACTGTGTTGATGGGGACACCATTACGGTCGTAACTATTGTCTTGACAGACAATGTTGATGCAAACAAAACTATACAGACTCAGTATAGCTATGGCACTCAGTCCAAAGTAACTAATCTAATTACATTTGAACCCGGGGCTCATCCCAATAGCTCTCTGTACTCATCATTCACAGGCTATCAAGGTTTGTCTAGAGTTCCTGTTAACGGTTCTACCGTTAATTTTTATGCCAACAAACTGAGTTCAGACACATACGATGTAAATGTTTTCAATAACAAGTTCAGGTATTTGGTGTCTAATACCTTGTATGCTAATACGAGAGCAGGGCTTCAGCTTATTTTGGATAACGCTACTGAGGTAAGCATATCGGGTTCTGACGATAGGTACAATGGCTCGTTTACTATGCCAAGTGCAAATCCTGACGACTACCTTTATCTTGTTTGGGACTTTAGAAATCCTACGGCTATTGATGTCTGCTTTGATGCTGTTGGCTCTGCTCAGGATGCGTGTTGCAACTGCGTGTGCTACTCAACTGAATGCACTACATATACTGTAGATTTTGGTTTAGGCAATAATGGCCTTATTACCTATCAAGATTGTACAAATGGGTTTATCACTAGAAATATTGTAGCAAGCGAAGATGTTTGTGTTGCCGCAGGAGCCCCGCCACCTCAAGTTGTTAGCGGTAGGGTGGATAGTATTTCAATAAAACAAGACTCTTGTAATTGCGGGGGAACTTTGAGGACTCCATCTGCAACGCCAAAGGTTGTGAAGTGGATTGATGGAAATGATTTTTCAAGAGCGACAGTTCTTTCAGATGGAAATGATTCTGATAAGCTTAAGGATACTGCTATAAATCACCCTACTCAGGGGTGGTATTCAGATGGCAATGTGGCTAGGTTTATAGACCCAAGCAATCCTGTTCCTCTTGACCTCAGCCCTAATGCTACTTGCCTTGAATGTGAACCATAATTATGTCTAACGTATACACACTTACATTTAGCGAAGGGGTACAAGGATGGCCTTCTTTTTACTCCTATGTTCCTGAGTTTATGTTGGGCATGAATCAGTACCTCTATAGTTTTAATGGAGGGAATCTGTATCGGCACAATACCAATTCTGTCAGAAACAATTTTTACGGCACTCAGTACAACTCTACAATCAAGAGTGTCATTAACGAGCAGCCATTAGAAAACAAGCTATTTAAGACATTGAGTCTTGATGGCGATGCTCCTTGGTCTGCTGTTCTCGATACTGACCTGCAAGAAACAGGGTTTATTCTGAGTGAAAGATTTATAAAAAAAGAGGCTTCGTACTTTGCTTTTGTAAGAAACTCAAAGAACCAAGCGTCTCCTTATGCAAATCCTGCGGGGGCTTCTCAGTATCCTCTACGTTCTGTTCAGGGCATAGGCACAAGCTCTAGCACAGGAACAGGGGTAATCAATTACCCCTTGACGTTTACCATACCGAAGTCTCTAAATGTAGGGGACTCTGTATACCACAACACTTCATCACCCACTTTTGTAGGGACAGTTACTGCAATAGATGTCGATATACCAAATGGCATAAATAAGATTAGTGTGTCGGGTACTGTTCCCGTTACAAACACATATTTCTTTTTTGTCAAGGATTCTATCGCTGAGTCAAATGGTGTCCTCGGTCACTACTGCGTCTTTGAACTCACAAATACAAGCACATCAGAGGTGGAGCTTTTTGTAGTTGAGTCAGAGGTTATGAAGTCATTTCCATAAATTTGTACTATGGCATTAATAACATCAATACTAGGAGCGGTTTCAACAGGTCTTGGAACTGTTTTGAGTTTCTCTCAAGCTGCTGAGCAAAGAAAGAAAGCAGCAGAAGCGGAAGCTAGTGCAGCTAAGTTTATTCAAGAAGCAAAGAAAAGGTTTGAGGTAAACTATGCTAAAGCACTGTCTATTCAGAAAGACGTTTATGAACAAGAGCGTAGAGCAACTCGCGCAGCAGGAGCGCAGGTTAGTGAAGCTTTAAAAGAGTCAGAGAGAGGCGCAGCAGCGGGAGCGGGAAAGGTTCTTGCAATGGAGCAGCAGGCTCAGGCTGATACTAGCAAACGAATGGGTCAAGAGCTTACTGATATAGACAGAGCAATTATTGCTGAAGATATTAGAGCTGCGGATGCACTGACTCAAATTCAATTGGATGAAGGGAAAGGAGCGGGGCTTGCTGCAAGAGAAGCTGACGAAAGAGCTGCTTTAGCTACGTTACAGGGAGCGCAGGGTATGGTTGATTTCGTTGGTGCTGTGGGTAAAGTACCTAAATTGTTTTCAGATGATGATTTAGCTACAGGTGAAATGATTCAGAAACAACAGATGAAAGGGGCTATCCCTTCGACACAACAGCTTGAAATGAACCAAGCTCTTCGTAGTCAAGCTCCCCGAAGTGTTGTTGATTTTTTTAATCCAAACCCAATTCTTGAGAGGCTCAATTCTCCTCAAATAAGTTATGATTTTCAAAATCCTTTTATGGTACTTCCTTCTAGGATTATGGACTATAATACTATTCGATAATGGGAGCTTACTACGGCTATGCTGAGAGGAGTCTTGAAAATCAGGTCAATTGGGCTGAAGTTGGCAAGTCTATTTCTGACACTATTCAGGAAGAGGCGCGGATTCGTGAGGAGAAGAAGCAAGCAATTGATGATGCCACCGATGGTATTATCAATAATCTTCAAAACTCACCGACAGGTCAACACAGGGGAACTACTGAAGCAACTTTAGATTTTTCTAATGCTGCTCAAGAAACCACCTTGGCCAACAAAAGACTTTTACAGTCGGGGCAGATGAGCCCTAAAGACTACATGAGATTTCTCAATAATCTCAATGAAGGTACAGAGCTTGCTTTTACTACGTCTGAAGCTTTTCAAAGCGAGTACCAAACAAAAATGGATAGACTTAAGAATGGGGATTCTCAACTTCTTGAGCTTTTCTTGATGTCTCAGGTTGAGGGGTTTGGTAACTTAGAAAACCACAGCCTGCTGCCTGACCCCATAACAGGTCGTGTAATGTCGTATGAAACGACACTCGACAAGAATGGTATACGTCAGATTGTTGAAGGCTCGGGCCGCTCAGTAAAGTCACTCCACAAACTCATTAGTCAGCAGTATGACAAGTTTGATTTAGATGGTGCTGTAAAAAGTGCAGTAGGTACTCTTGGTGAAATGACTGAACAAACTTTGCAAAAAGCAGAGCAAGCAGGAGATTTAGATGTTTTTCTTTCTGTGTCTAGTAAAAAAGCAGATGCTCCTGAAGAAGATAAAGAGTTTGCTAGGAATTATGAAACATGGGAGTCTGATGCTGTTAAGACCATAAAGTCAAATGAGTACAACCTCCTTTCAATCATAACACAAAACATCGTTAGCGACAAAAATGGTAAGGCTTATGACTTTACCTATGACCCCGAAAAAGCAGGGGGGAATATGATTCTTCTTAAGCAAGACCCTAGTGGTGTGAGAGAAGTGATTCCTGACTTTAGTAAAAATGAGGGGTTGGAAGACCGAGTTGATAATTACATAAAAAATCAGATACGTTCTTCTATTGATGTTAAGGTAGAGCGCAAGACAGGAGGTCGTAAGAGCTATGACCCTGATTACGCTGCGAGGCAGAGATATCTAAGAGAGGATGAAACGCAGAAAGACCAACCTAATGTAGTCAGCAATGTTGCTAAGCTTTACTACGGAAATAAAGCGCAAGTAACAGAAGCTGAAAAGTTCTTGAGGTCTATCAATCCAAACATCCGTAGTATTTCTAGGAATAACACGGGTGTTGTCATTGAGTATATGCCTGACAAGAAAGGTACTGTAAGAAAAGAAGAGTTGAACTTTGGTACTTCTCCTATTCAAGAGTGGGTTCGCGGAAGCGCAAACTACTTCTTAACTGATAATGCTCAGATTAAAGACATAGAAAGTATTCTTGAAAATTCAGGAGCAAGTGATAGGGAAGATGCTAAGCCAAATAACGTACCCGGAACCATAATATCTGCAAGCAAAAGAGAGGAAAGAGAAAATCCTTTGGAGGCATACGAAAGAATACTTAATGAATCTGTAGAAGGGTTTATAAGTGAATTGGGTGATGCGGGAGCTGATGCTGTGTTTACATCTAATACAGATGATGATGATGCTGCTGCTAACATTCAAGCTTTTATAAACAGATTGCCTTTGAACACAGGTATAAGCACTAAGGGTAAGGGCAATAAGGTTGCAATTCTGAAAGATGGTGAAGATGTTATTTTCACTTTGGACTTAGATGCATCAAACCTCAACCCTGAACAAGAGTTGAGAAACATAGCTAAAGCAGTTTCTAATTCTTTTAAGGCAGCAGACAGAGGAGCAGCAGCCTTTACAAGTATAGGCGTTAAAGGGTCAGCTAAAAAAACTGTTAAACAAATAATGGCGGAAAACCCCAACTTAACTACAGCAGAAGCGATTAAAATCTTTAACGAGCAAAAATAAATAGAGATGTACGACGACTTATTTGAGTTGATGGTAGAGGGGGCATTTGCCAACAAAGCTGAGTTTGATGATTTTGTATCTGAGGCTTCTCAAGAAGAGATATACAGTTTAATTAAAGAGGGGGCTTTTAAAGATTTTGAAGAGTTTAAAAGTCTGTATTCTGCACCCGCACCTCAAGAAGCTGCGCCTCAAGAAGCCGCACCTGAAGTAAAAAAAAAAGATATTATGGAGCCATCTTTGGAAGATGGTTCATTGGTATCGCCCGAGTCTGAGCCTTCTGCTGAATTACCTGAAGTTCCCGTATTGCCTGAAGATTTTGATTTAGCCGAAGAGGTTAAAAAATCACAGGAGATACAGCCAAAAGAAACTCGAGAAAGTGGTTACATAAATCCAATGGAGACATTGGGTATGTACCCTGAAGAGGGTGCTGTTCAAAAAGCACTTGAGCAGTCTGCTCAAGACGCATTACTTACTCAAGCCAACATAGAAGCTGAAGCTCCTGCCCTCGAAGGGGTTTTAAAAGAAGAGGCTCGAAAAGAAGAATATCTTGAGAATGTAAGAAAAGAGGCTTCTATTGTAAATACGTTAGAGGGTCACGTTAAAAATTCTTTTGAATTAAAAAATCCTTATGAGATTGAGAGAAATCTTAAAGAAAGGTATAGTCGTTATGGATATTATTTTAAAAGAGCTTATGATGACAAGCTAACAATAATATCTCCTGATGGCAGAAAAAAAATTCAGGTTGATTTAAAAGCTCCTACTGAAGAACAAATTTCTTTGGTGGAAAATTTTATAAACTCTCATTACAAATACGATAGGCTTAAGGATATAATAAAGGAGGGGTCTAATTTAACTAGCAAATATGCTGATGCTGCTAAAGTTAAAACCTCGAGAGAGGTTGGCAGGAGAAATAAAGATGGCTCTGTATCGACCGTGCTTATGGCTTCGGGAGAGGTTGATGGCGAGTATGTTGCTTTTCCAACCTTATTTCCTAAAGACCCCGAAAACTATGGAGCTGCTCCTGAGTATTGGCAAGAGCTTCCTTTCGATGAAGCCTTAGACTTAGCTAAAGAGAGGGGTGAGGTATACTATTTTGATACTGATGAAGAGGCTAAAGAATTTGCTGAAGGCAGTTGGAAAGATGTAACTGATGCCGATTTTGAGGGTCATGCATTTTACGCAAAAAAAGGGTTGGACTATATGCGAGACAAGCGTATAGTTGACACCTATACCAAGGCGAGGGACATAGTCCTACTGATAGAAGATGATGAGGTCCCATTTAGACAGAATGAGCTTACTCCTGAAGACCAAGAGAAGTATGCAGAGCTGTACATAAATGGCAAACGTAGAGAAGACTTACAAGATGTAAAGAATAAGTATGCTTCTACCGTAGAAACTCTTCAGAGAGAGTATTTGGATGACAAATACCAAGATGTTCGCGAAGACTTTGATGTCTATATGCAGAAGAGGTATGAGTCTGAAATACAAAAAGCGATTCAAGTAAATGAAATTGCTAAATCTCAGTTATCATCAGTAGCTAATAAGTCTTTGGAACTTTTTGGTGTTGCTGACCCCCGAAAAATACAGTCAGATAACGATGAAGCTGAGCTTCTGCTTTTGGAGTTTGAGGGAGCAAAGATGACCGCTGAGGCTGCTGCTGACCAATATGAAAAAGCTAAGCTGTTTTTTGACAACAAGCATGATAAGTCAGCTAAAAAAAGATATTCAGATAATTGGGAGGCTTTTACTGATGAGGTGAGTCAGAGTTACTCGCAGGGCAAAGTGGGAGAGGTTGTTCTGATGTACTCAATGATGCCCGAATTTATAAGTGGGTACAATTCTGATGACCCTGCATCAACGCGAAAGGTTGCTGAGGAGTTTGTCAAGCACATGAGCAAAGAATCTGAGACAAAGTCTAGGGTTATGAGCCGTTGGCAGCGTGCTAGGGGTTTTGACGAAGCATTAGACGTTGTTTTGGATGACCCCGCTGAGTGGATGGCTACACTTGCCGGTACATCTTTAAGCCAAATGGCTCCTTATGGTGTTAAGATTGTTCCTGCTTTTGCGCTAGGAGGCACGGCTGTTGGGGCAGCAGTGGGTGCTGCTGCGGGAGGTGTGGGGGCTATCCCCGGAGCTGCTTTAGGTTTTAGCCGAGGTATGAGATTAGGTTTTGCGGCTACAAACTTTACTTTGGAATACACCAACGCGGTTACTGATGCCATGAGAGAGCTTGGCTATGATGTTCTCAATCCCGAGGATGTGGCTAAAGCTTTAGAGGATAAAGATGTTTGGGATAAAGGGCGTAAGAAAGGCTTGGCTAGGGGTATACCTATCGCTGTTGTTGACTATATGTCTGCCGGATTAGCAGGCAGGGTGTTTAGAGTAAGCCCTGTAGCCACCCGTGGTAATAAGATTGCTCGCCAAACTGCTGAAAGATTTGTATTTGACCCTGCCGCAGAAGCTTTTGGAGAATTAACAGCTCAAATTAGCGCAGGTCAAGAGGTTGATTGGAAAGAAATAGCTGCTGAAGCAGGTGGAGGCCCTGCATCCAACACGGCATCTATGGCTGTAAACATGGCTATAGACGCTAGATTCAACAATGATGTTGAGTTGGCATCAAGGCTGACTGATTTTCAATACATGGCTAATGTTGGTGCTTCTAGTCAGAGGATTGCTGATTGGACCAACAATATGCTTAAGCTTGGTAAGATTGACGAGGAGACGGCTAAGCGCATAAACGACAATGTGGGCGTTCTGAGAGAGGCTCAGCAGCTTTTGGGTGTCGGCAGAAGAGGTGGAAAATACAGGGGTCGCAATAAAGGAACTCTTGAGGGCAGGCTTTCTTTGTTGTTGGCTGCTCGGGCTGACTTTCAGGCCACTACTAACTCGAGAGAGGTTTATGCAGATAGAATTAGGGCAATCAATGATGAGATAAAGTACATCGTAGACAATAAGTCTATGCTGCCCGAAGACCAACAAGTGCTTTTATTGGGGTACGAAGGTCAGGGGACTCAAAGTGCTTTGCCTACCTACACAATTAGGAGAGGGTTTAGGGATGTAAAAGTTACCCGAGAGGAGTTTCTTAGGAGGCTCAGAGAAATAGACAGCAAGGAGAAGTTTTCTAAGTTCAACGGGACGGTAGAAAATGATGAGGAGATTGCTGCTGAGATGATGAAGAAAGCTGAGCAGTTTCAGGAGGAAGAAGAGGTGGACTTGGAGGGTATGCCCGAAAAAGTCGAAGAAGAAACTGATGAAACGGTTGTCGAGCAGTCTCAGTCTCTTGAAGAGCTTTTGATTGAGCGTGGTATTCTCGATGAGGAGGTTGATGAGACAGATGAAGGGAAGACTGAAGAGGAGATAAAGGCTGAGAGGATTGCTAGAGACAGGCAGCAGCCTGAGCGTAAGCCACGCCCTAAGCCAACAGAAGAGCCTACTGCCGAGAAAAAAGTTTTTGCTCTTGAAATCATCGGCGAAAAGATGGTCAATGACAAGGGCGTTCTTGGCACTATCAAAGAAGAGAATGGCGGTATAATTTGGGAGAGTGAAGATGGAACCGAGGTAATTGATGGCGGAGGTAGGGAGAATGCTTCTACTGTCACTATTGATGACATGAGGTTATCGTTTCCTCCTGATGTAACACCTGAAGCTCCCGTTGAGCTGACCCCTGAAACTAAGCAGGAGTTTGTTCCTGCTGAGCAGAAGACTCAAGAAGAGTTGGAGGTGATGAGTGAGTTGGAGGTTGAAGAGGCTAGGCGCAAAGTTGATGAGGATGTCCAAGAGTTTGAGGATGCAATCTTGGATGAGATTGAGAGAGAGTCTGCAAACGAGAGAATCTTGTTCAAGTTTAAGGGCAGTGAATTTGCTGTATCCCAAAAGCCCGATGGGACATTTGTTGTCTCTAAGAAAAACACCAACGGGAAGTATGTATCTGTATCTAACAAGAAACAGAGGGCGGATGTCATAGCTGAGTTTGAAGACATCAAAGAAGACAGGGACAACGAGAGACTTAGGTTGGCTGAAGAGTTGGTTCTTGACTACAAGCAAGAGCTTTTAGAGCCATTTGGAGAGAAGGTAGAGAGACCGAAGGTACAAGCACCTCCCAAGAAGAAGAGGAGGAAGTCTAGAAAAAAGGGAGAATCAGTTACCCCTAAGCAAGAAGCTGCTCCTGTGGTAGAGGAGGCACAGGTGCCCCCTAAAAAGAAATCTACCGCAAAGAAAAAATCAGAGACCAAGGTTGAGACAACCACTAAGCTATCTGTCAAGGAGCTTCAGCAACAGAAAGATGCTGAGACAGTTGCTGCTGCTAGGAAAAAGTACAATGTACCCGATGGTATAGAGCCTACAATAACCGAAAGAAAGGGCTCTGCTTTTAATGAAAATGACCTTTTTGATGAATATGAATATGAGCTTGAAGATGGCTCAGTAAGGAGAATAACATTTAAGAAGAACAAGAACGGAACGCTTTCTAAGAAAGGTGATACATCTTTTACTTTCTCTTCTCGGTCAGTGAAACAAAAGAAAATAGAAGATAAACTTATTCCCATTTTTAGAGAGGCATTTGAAAAACTTGGAGCAAGGAAGTTTATAAATATTTATAGCAAAACAATAGACCCGTTTTATCATATAGGCAGGAAAGAAAAAGGAACTTGGCTTTTCACTATTGAAAAGAATGCTACAATACCCCCTTTTACTTTTGCATTTGAGACATCAAATTTGATTCTTGCTAAAGATGATGGTAAGTCAAAGCTTGATGAGTTTATAAAGCAAGTGGGGCTTGAGGGAAGTCAATCTGTAGCTGAATACAATGAGTTTCTAAAGACTGTACCTATAAATGAGCAGGGTCTTATTGAAAAAGAAGCTGCTCCTGTAGCTGAGGAGGCTGCGCCTGTAGTTGAGGAGGTAGCTGAAGAGGCTGCACCTGTGGCTGAAGAAGTGGCAGAAGAGGTGGCAGAAGAGGTGGCTGAACCTAAGCGTGGTGTGCTACAGGATGCTGAGTTTGAAAACATACTGAGACGTAGTCAGTTAAACCCTGACCTCCTTCAGAAAGAACTTGATGAGTTTGCTGAATATGAGCGTCAGATTGAGGAGCTTCAAGATTCTCCTGCTGAGCTTAAAAAGGTCAAGGCTAAGGAGGCTAAGCGAAAGAATGCTATCAAGAAAGCTAGGCGCGGCAAGATTGCTGAGATTGAAAAAGAGCAGGAGCAGATAAGGAAGGCTGAAGAGACAAAGAGAAAAGCTGAGGAGAGGAAGGAGACTAAGCGTGAGCTAAATACGGCAGAAAAACTGCGCTCAGAAATAGCTACCCTCACGAAGATTAGAGATAAATCTAAGGAGGGGACTGATGAATACAACAGGGTTCAGTCTGCTATTGATGAGAAGACCAAAGCCCTCAATAATTTATTGGGAGTAACGCCTGAGAGAAAGAAGAAGTCAGAGGCAACTATACAACCTAAGACAAGGCAACAGAAGAAAGCTGCTTCTGATTCCAAGAAGAAGCAGAATAAAATCTCAAAAATTGTAGCCAAGGCTAGAAAGGCTGAGTCTGACTTGACAGAGTTGAGCAAGCAGCTTATTGAGGCTCAAGAAAAGAAGCAGAAAATTTTTGATTCGGATAAGTTTAATCCGAGAGGGCTGAAAGCAGCAGATAAGAAGATAGCTTCATTGAGGGCTAAGATTGAAAAGCTTAATCAGTCCAAAAAGCAATTGGCTCAAGAGCTTAGCACCATACAGGGTATTCAGTTTCAGTTGAATACTAAGCCATCTGAAATAAATGTTCAGTTAAAGGAGCAACTTTTAGAGTCAGCCATGAGAGTCATGGATGAAATCGGCTTCGAGGAAACAGGTATCACCCTGACTAGACCATTTGAATCGTACCCTATCAATGTCACTGAGAATGTGAGGTTGGTAAAGCGGGCGGGACGTATGCCGCTAATTGAACTTGTTGGTAGTAGAGTAAATCTGCTTATGGCTGACAGGCTTAAGGTAGATGAGAATAGAATGGGAGGCCCTCTGTTTGCTTTTCAGGATGGCATATTTGGGTACAACATAGCTTGGGCATCTATTGACGAGGGTGCTGCTAGAAGGATAGCGAGAGGAGCCGCGAACTCAGACTATAGCGTGGTGTACAACATGAGTTCCACCGGGATAGATTCAAACATGGTTTTGTTTGACTTGCTATTCGAGAAGATTGAAGCTACACGCAGACCTAGAAAGATTTTTAGGATGATGATGGAGCGTATGCAGACATTGAGATTTGATGAAAAAGCTAGTGAAACTGTTTTAACTGAGAAGATTCATGCCATAGCCAAGAAGTCGAAGGATGTAAAGACTTTTCTTGCGGAGGTAGAGAAGCTCGGGGCTGATGCTCGCTCTAGCATATTCAAGAAAGTTACTCCAACATCAGATGTAAATTCGAGGGATGCGTTTTTGAAAATTCTTCAAGAAGAAAACATCAACGCAGACACACTGAGAGCTGAACTCTCAGAGCAGCTTGCTGACGACCTACCCATGGGGTCACTCATTACTGTGCTTAAGATTACAGACAAGCAAGGCAATCCTGTTACTAACGAAACCATTGACGAGGCTTTGGTCTTTAGAGATGAGCAGAAGAAGATGGGTGTAAAGGAACACAGAAACTATCCCGTGTACTTGAGGGGTTATCCTGTCGCTATACTTTCAGATACTGCTCCGTTTTGGAATATGAGTGAGGCTTCTCTGAACGATATAAACAATCAGCTTTCACTTATATCCAAGGAAGACTTAAGTTTTAGCGAGATTACTAGAAGATTGGAGAGGTCAGCTCAGTTTGGTGCGAACAAAGTTTTTGAGGTTCAGTCCCCTACAGATATTCAGTACGCATCTTTTGTAGAAAAGCTCTCAAGCGCATTCCCTACGCTAGAGGTTGCTGCTACAAAGCAGGAGTTTGAAAGACTACTGAAAGACCCCGAGGTCAAGAAGCTTACCACAAAAAGCCAAAAGATATATGGTGCTGTGTATCAGGGTAAGCTGTACTTAAATCCTAGCCTCGCCAATTACAATACACCTGTCCACGAATTTGGTCACGTTTGGATGAATGCGGCTAAGGAATTGAGACCCGACCTGTACAAGAAGGGTATTGAGCTTGTAAAGAAGAGTCAATACATTGAACAAGTAACAAACAGTGCAGATTATTCTCAACTAATTGCTAGGATGAAGAGGCAGGGTATGCCTCAAGCCGAGATAGATGCTTACATAGCAGAGGAAGCATTAGCAACCGCCATAGGAGATAAGGGAGAATCATTTGTAAACGCTGCTCAAAAAAGAAACTTCAAGTCTTGGCTCAATGACCTGTTCAAGTTCATCAAGAAACTGACAGGGATATCTAAGTTTACTGAAGAGCAAGTTCAGAACTTGACATTTGATGAGTTCTTGCAGGGTGTGGTCGTTGACCTCATGTCTGAGAATGAATTGTTTGAAGGCGCAGAGAGTGCAAAGTTGGCGAGTACCCTTCAGCTTATGTCTGCTCCATCAAATCAGACAATGATAAACATCATTGAAACCGCTAGAGCTTCCGGCAAACATTCAGATGCTACGATAAAAGAGTTCTTGAAGGCGAAAGGCTACAAGGTTGATGAGATAGATGCAGCTCTCGCTGACAAGGCGAGATATTTTGAGCTGATGCCCGAGTCATTTAGGAAGATTGTAGGTGGCTATAACGCAGCATCTAAGTTGTTCAATGAAACTAGATTGGCTTTGGCTGAGTTCAAGAAGAAGACTCAGGCAACCAACTCTGAGGTGAGGGCGAAGGCAAAGGAACTGCTCGAGTCACATTCTGTATTCAACGAGCAGACAGAACAGGTTCAGAAAGAGATACTGCTTGGCTTCGACAATATGCTAGGCATAAAAGCCAATAAGAATGTAGCTCAAGAGATAGCCAATATCAGAAACAATCTGAAGCAGAGGAAGATAGCGGTCAAGAATTTGAAGGCTGAGCAGAAAGCTATGAGAGATTTCATACGGAGAAATCTCATACTATCTAAGAACTATAGCAGTGCTGATGTAGTAAAGCTTTTGAATGCTCTAAGTGATGCCACTACTCCCGAGAAATTTGGAGCGGTAGCACTAAAAGCTCTGAATATAATAGAGCGTCAGAAGGTTGTGAAGAAGAAAGACTTGATATCGGAGATTAAAAAATTAGTTACTCGTAAGACTATAAAGAATCCACCCGACAACAACCAACGAGTCAGGCCGAGGGGTCTCGATGCTCAGGGAGAATCTTTCTTTACACAGGCTCAGCGCATAGTTGATGCGTACATGAACATTGACAAGTTTCCTCGTAAAATACAGGAGATAGAGAATGAGTTGGCATCCCAAGAGGGGTTGATATCAGAGCTTCTAGGTAAGGAAGAGAGGGGCGAAAGAAGAACCTCTGAGGAGCAGAGCCTCCTTGACTTGGCCTACGCCTACGACATATTGGGGGGCATGGACTCCATGACTGCCGATGAGGTTTCTGATGTTCTAGATGCCCTGAAGGGCGAGAAGAAGAAGTCAGCAATAAGGCTCAAGGAATCTAGACTCGCTAGGAAAGCCAAGTATGATGCGGTAATTGGCGAAGCGAATAGGCAGTTGATGGACAGTAATCCGTTGTTGTTCAACGAAGATGGTAAGCCTAGAAACACCAATGAGATTCAAGAGAAGAAAGATGAGATAGCTGAGACCTTCCTCAAGAGAGGTTTCTTGAATGCTATTAAGACTTTGAAAAACTCTTATGATGTTAGTAGCAGGGCTTCAATATTTAAGTCTTTGTCTACTAGTCTGAAGTCTTTGAAAACATTTATGAATCGTCTTGATAGAGTTACAGAGGGTAAAAATGTCTTTACCAAGAATGTGTATGACAAAATCAACATGATGATTGAGGTGAGGAATGACTACAACAGGAAGACCTTATCAGACTTAGATTCCATAGCTAGAGATGCGGGATTCAAGAACTATGTAGCTCTGAAGAAAGCTCTGTATGTAGGCACTCTTAAGATAGGTACTAAGAGAATGCACGGAGACCAAGCCTTGAGGGTGTACGCTTTGTATCAGAATGAAGTGCAGCGGAAGAAGCTAAACAGACAGGGTATAGGTGACAAGGAGATTCAGCAGATTGAGGATGCGCTCGGTAGTAAGGTTATAAAATTTGCTGATGGTGTCGTGAACTACCTGTCTACGACCTATTACAACCAAGTAAATGATGTTCATATAGACGTAAATGATGTCGGAGTTCCATTCGTAGAGAACTACTTTCCTACGAAGACATTGATTCAGAATCAAGAAATGGCACGCGACCTCTTGGGTAACGATGGTTCCGACTTTATGAAATCCTTTGACGCTCAAACTCAGTCTGCTCTGAAGCAGAGGATAGATACCGAGGGGGAAGTTGAGCTATATAGCACAGGGTTTACATCCGCACTCGAATACCACTACACTAGCATGAATAAGTTTAGGGCTTATGCTATGGGTGTGAAGGAGATAAACGCCCTTCTTTCATCACCTGCGGTAAAGACCCTGTTGGATTTGACACGGCTGACTAACCCTGTGAGAGCTGCTATCAACCATGAGATAAACCCTGAGAGGACGATGGTAATAACTCAGGGCAGTCCTGTTGTAAACTTTCTTATGTCTAGGTTCGTCAGTCTGATGCTGAACTTTAAGATTTGGCAGATACCAAAGCAGTTCAGCTCATTCATAGCGGCTTTCAGAGATTATGACTATACGGGAAAAGACTCTTCACTACCCAATGTATTAAGGAGGAGAGTAGACTTTCCAATGTTCATCCTTGAGAATTTGGTGACAATGGCTTTGCTTCCGTTAGAACTCGTAAAGAACGGCCCTATATCTAAGATGAGGGAGAAGTCTGCTACGTTTGACGAGCGTGTAAGAGAGTCTCTGAGTGGGGATGTGTACAATCTAGTGGGTAACAATCTAAAGGTTTCTGAGCCCGATGCTCTTAAAAGATTGACCTATAATCAGAGGCGGGCGTTGAGTATACTTTCGGGTGAGCCGATAAGGAAGATTGGTAATGCAATGGGTACGGGATTGGGTGACATACTCGGTATCATTGGTTACATAACAAACTACAAGAGGAACATCAAGAATGGTATGTCAGAAGAGGAGGCTCTGAAGGTGTTTAACGACTACAACACTACTCAGCAGTCTAGAAGAACCACAGATAAAGCAGCGGTTCAGAACAATCCCGCTCTTGCTAACAAGTTCTTTACTCTGTTTGCTAGTATGCCGCTCCTTATGATTAACAATGTCATGTCTGCGGCCCTCAATATCAGTCGAGATGTGGTCAGAACAAAGCCGCGTATGCCAAGGACTGAGGACTTGAGGGCACTTGCTCTAAACTTGGGATTAATTAATGTCGCGTTCGTAGCTACGGCTAACTTTTTCAAGTTCACTAAAGGTGACGACGAGGATAGGGATGAGGTATATCAAGACCTCATAAATGCTGCGATGGGTGTCAACCTCTTGTTGGAGATACCTATATTTTCGGGCATATTCCAAGACTTAGATGCGGCAGGACGAATTATGGCTGCGCTTAAAGGGGAGGATTACAAGAGGAAGTTTCAGATTAGGTCAGGTACAGCCGTTGACCCATTGAGGCAAATCTATTATAGGATAAATAGAGAAATGAAAGAGGGTAAGGGAGCGATGGAGTCCACACTAAAGACTAGTCTTGAACTTGGCCTTGGCGCATCATCAGACCCCGCAGTAGGGATAGGTAACTTGATAAGGGGTAGAGGTTTCACTAAGCAAGATGGTATTGAATCTGTGAAAGATTTTTATGACCTGATGGGTGTCAGTAAATCATACAGACCATCCTACCTATACGATGAGGAGAAGAAGAGTAAAGAGAAGTCTTACAACTACAAGTTTGAGTTTGAGAAGGAGATGGATAGGGAGATTAAGATTCTCAAGAAGGAGATGGGGATGGACTTGGGAGATGATATTATGACCGAGCAAGATTTGATGGACGAAATTTTTGAGGGAATGTAATAGGGGTAAGTGATTACCCCTAAAATCTCAGGTACTTGAACTCGTCTTGCTTGTCGAAGTAGAGCATGAACTCATTGTCGTTGACGGATTGAGGACGGGGACTCCGTCCTCCCCACCGTGCTGAACCGTAGATACGGTGCGCCTTACCGTAGATTATCCCGTCAAAGCAAGCCCAAATGATGACGGGGTTGAGCCGCTTGTCGCATAGCTTGACCATCTTGCGGGCAGCAATCGGCAGAGGATATGCATCGTGAAGTGTTTTGTTTCTGCCCTTGACCTCGGCATAGCTTATCAGTTCCCCCGAAGAGTTGAACACCTTGAAGTCAATGTCGTTCGGGCCAAGCTTTTGGTATGAGCCGTTGAAGATTGAGACGAATCTTTTTATAGCCGCCTCTTCTCGAGAGATATCTTTTTCGGACTCAAACCTCACAGGTCGTTCTTGTTCAGCATCCTGTTGAGTCTGTTGTACAACTCATCTTCCTTACCCACGGGGCATCTGTACTTAAGCATATCGTAGATGTCGTAGATTCTATCATCCTCACGCTTGAGCTTACGCAGCTCTTCTTCAAGCTCCGCTATTCTCTCCTTTGAAATATTTATGGATTGCTTGAGGACTTTGTTCTCCTCTCGCATGGTGTAGTATTCCTGTGGTCTCTTGACCACCTCAAGCTTCTGCTCGGGTGCTTGCTCAACCACGGCATCAAACCTCTCGCCACAAGAAGAAAGCTTGTGCCTAAAGTGTTTGTTGGTGCGGATTATGAAGTCAATGTCCCGAAGGTAGTGGAGTATGGTCGCGTGGTCTTTACTTATGTAGCCTCCTATCGCTGCCAATGAAAGGTTGGACTCTCTGAGTATGAAGGAGAATGCTTTTCTCGCTACGACAACAGGTCTCTTCCTGCTCTTTATAGTTATGTCAACCTCGAACTCATCGTTCACTATCGCTATCAGTGCTTGAACTTGGGAGTGTCCTATTATTTTTGTCCCGACTGCGCTTGTTCTCATCGCGCTCATCATTGGATTGTTTAGGTGGTTCATTGTTCCTTAAATGTTTTCCTTCTTGTATTGCATCCAAATACTCGTCTAGTTCCACAGGCTGAAAGTAAACGAAGCGGATTACATCATCTTCCTCATCAAACTCATACTCCAAGAGGTAGAAAAATGGAGGGTCTTCATTTTTTATTACTGAGTACATGGAGTCGTACTCACCCTTAGATAAATTTTTCTTAGCGTGTTCGTAAATTTCTTTCAGATTCATAATAATCTGAAGGACTATCTCGTCCACAAGTTCGTCCTCAAGCTGATGCTGCATGGTGATAGCCAAGAAGTCATCGCCCAAGACGAAAGCCTCGTCGCCTCCGTTCTTACTTTTTATAAGTAGTTCTTCACCCATCTCCACGATATACGTCAGCATCGAAACCCAACCGACGAAGTTCGTCAAGTCTATATTCTTGGAGCTTGGAGACTTTTCCATCGGGCTTCTTTACCTCTATAAACAAAGGTACGGCTCCTTGCTTGAGGGCTAATAAATCAGGTATGCCGTTCTTGTTCGTGACAATCAGCTTGATTACATAGTAGCCATCAGCCTCAAGCTGCTTTATCCTCTTTGTCTGTATCTGCTGCTCTGTCATCGTCCGCTAACAAAAGTAGCAAAACGAGAGCGGCACA
>Ga0070746_10000251_pt1 | contig 31255 bp, 24 predicted proteins | sample VirMetDEL_Mar_21_FD_77016 | JGI IMG/M metagenome (GOLD analysis project Ga0070746, IMG submission 77016) | Aqueous microbial communities from the Delaware River and Bay under freshwater to marine salinity gradient to study organic matter... | ecosystem: Environmental > Aquatic > Marine >...
AATCATCACGAGGTCGAAGTAGTCTCCTGCGCTCCAATCAATATCGTAAGACGTATCTAAATCATCCGCCTCCACAACGGTACTTATAAGGCTTCCTGCGTCAGAGTAACTCAATACCCCCTGCAAGGCCGCCATAAGCGCCGATAAAGACACAGGGGTTGAGCCATCAACCACCCAATCTGTGTACGAGCGCAAGTCTGCAACAAGATTCTGAGGCCCATCTACCTGACGCAATCCTACAAGAACTTCCTCCGGCGCGGTCGCTGCTCCTGCGTTTGCAATCATAATCTCAAGGTCTGTCTTTCTGCATATCACAACACCGACTTTTACTTCGTACTCTGCTAAGGTGTAGCTCTCGCCGGCTGCCAAAAAAAAGCTCCCTGTTGTAACTAATAAATTACTCATATCATTTTTACTTTAAGACAGCCGATAGGTTTGCGGCCGCAGTTGTTAAATCGGGTTGTGTGAATTGGTCAATCGTCATCTCGTCCCATTGAAACTCATCTGTTATTGGGCGAGGCACGCTGTTTTTTCTGCAATAGAGAATGGATATCTTTGCCCACTCAGGAGGATTAGATTGCCCTTTCTCTTGCCTGAATCCAATTGAAGGGCGAATGTTTCTTTTCTGATAAAGAACGTTGTTGATTACTACGTGCCCTTCCGGAACCTCCATCGTCTCTCCGGAAGCAACGGGCCAATTAAACCCTGACCCTAATATGTGTGCCTTAATTGCCATAACTATTCTATTTCCGGCGGATTGATTACCGGGTTTTCACTTATAATTTTTTCAATATCCGATGAAGCCCCACCTTTGTTTCGTCGGTAGTCTATAAGCTCTTTGCTGTTTTGCTTCTTCAGATTCTCTCTGTTGTCAAGAGCATCTTCTCTCTGCCGGGCCCTATCTGAGGACACAACGGCTTCGATTGTTTTAAGCTCTTTGTTTCTTTCGTGGTCGGCTTCTTTTGCAATTTCATCCAACATAGCATCAACCTTCTTATTGTCGCGGCCAAGCTTGCTTTTGTAAGCCTCTTCACTCATCTTAAGCCTACTCTCGTAAGCCATAGTCTTTCTTCTTTCCTCCTCCGCAATCTGCGCGGCTCTTCCGTTGGCCTCTCCTTGAGCGTTAATCTCTTGCAATTTAGCCTCACGGTCTTCCTCAATCTTCTTCTTAACGTGATACTCAAGATACTTGACGGCACGCTTAGTGTTTCGGATTAGCCTTGCGCTGTTGTAGACCCCAACAGAAATCTCTTGCTTTTGGTACGCATCAAGGACAGACTGCTCAAAGACCCTGCGCTCGTCGCTATCGGGGGAGAAGTCGTGATAAATTGCAAACCGGTGCATTGGAATAGACTTAACCTTCTCCATAAGCTCTGTGCTACGAGTGCCAATCATATCCATTGTAAGTCTTGTAAGGTGCTCGCTGTCGAATAGGTCTTGTGCCGCCAAAGAAACTTGCTCGGCATATCGCAACGACATCTTGAAAGAGGCTGACACTAAGTCGTGCGTAGCCATACTACTACTTGCAAGAAGAAGCTTTTGAACTCCGATAGCCGAACGACTGTTTGGATTTGCTGTCCCGTCTCGTAACTCGTTGATTCCCAATATCTGACGCAGTCTATTGTAGTTGTTGGTAAACTCATTGGAAAGCATAACAAGGGCGCTGCTGTTTACTCCTCCCGGATGCTCTGTGATTGCTTGAGGGACGGAGTCCCCGTCCTCGTTGATTTGATTTTTAAGCAAGATTGAGCGACCAAAAAACATCTCAAGAATTGTTTCAGCCTTTAGCCTCTCTCCGTTAAGCATAACATTGTTAAGTGCTGAAGTGTCAATCTCCACAGACGCAGGACGCAACTCCATTTTTAGTTGCATAAACTTGTACCAATCTCGATGCAAGTCGTCCACAATTGGAACTGCTCGTTGCACACGGCTATCAAAACGAACGGTGCCTCTTTCTGAAAGACGCTTAACCTTTGGAGCAACAATAACGTATTCTGATATTGGCCTGTTGACCCCGTCCACAATTTGATTGGGAGCTTCCTCCCACTCCAAGCAATAGTTGATAGACGGGATGTAAATTCCTCTAAAGAAAGTTTCATACGTCCACTCTATTTTTTTGTTGGGATTCGACGGGTTGTATCCTTTTGGGTCGTCAGACCTATCGATTGCTTTTGTTGTTTTGTTCTTGCGAAGTTTCTTGAATGTTCTCTGACGGGTTGTCAGGTAGTTGAAAGCGATAACCTCAATCATTCTATTGTTATCCTCTCCCTCAATCCAATCTTCGTCGTCGTTTGTTGTTGCGCCGGCCGCTGCCTTAAGTTGCTTCTTGAATTCCTCGCTCGGCTTGTCAACCTTTTTTAGAACTTGACCAAGCGTCCACTTCTCATAGACTCCTCCATATCGCACATCTCTTGCATCATCCATTTCAAATGCATTATGCACGAAATCAAACGGGTCTACATATCTTAGAACAATGCCCTCATCCGGACAAGTATATCTTCGGCCAACAGCAAATCCTAAATCGAACAAGTCTTCATCGTGCTTGTTCTTGATTTCCTCAAAGCGGTTGTATTGAAACCAAGCATCAATAAATATCTCTTGAGCCTCTTCAATCAAGGGCTTGTATTCAAGCTTTCTTGCCTCAAGCTCTTGTGTGTCTTGTGGCATATTGGGCTGTGATAGATTTATCCCTAACGCTTCTCCAAGCTCTTTGGCCGCATCCTGTGTGTAGAAGTTTGTTTCAAGAGCATCAAAGTATTTAACCTTCTCGTTAACAGAGGTTCTATCAACAGCTTCGGCTCTTGGCTTGAAGTCTTCCTCGTTTATTGCATTGATTACAATATCTCTAAAGCTAGGGAGAATCTTAAGTGTTTGGTATTCAATCTTATGGGTCTTAACCTTGACTCCATCTGTCCCGGCTTTTTCCTTGTCCCCCTCGATAATATTTTTATACTTGGCCGTTGATTGCTCTCCTCTAGCATAGGAGCGCATTTCGCGAATCCACCATCTTCTCCAAGATAGATGCCCGCTATCTGACCATTGGTTTGCTATTGCTTCTCCAACCTTACGTCCGAACTCAAGACTGTCCTTCTCTCCATTCGGCACTAAGTCGTCGGGGAATGCTGATGTAATACCTACTGTTGACATAAATCAAAAATAGCTTAAATGAATTAGTAACTTAATCATAGTGAGTAATTACGCCCCGAAATAACTCAAGTCAATCGAGGAGCCTTGATTACTCCGGTATGCAACTGTTTGCCTTTGTTTTGGCATATATTGATTTGCAAGAAGAGCAAGCTGTGTTGCAACAGAAAGGTCAAACCTTTTTCTCTTCTTCACATTGAACTCAATAAACTCCTCCACCAAGTCAATAAACCAAACCTTGCAATCCTCCTCTAGGTTCTGCCCCATAAAGTCAAAGATGTAGCTCTTCAGTAGAATTGCTTGGTCTGCGTTCCCTTGCTTAGATGACGGAATTCCTCCGTATTGTCTCTCAGGTTTCGATAAGTCCTTCCATTTCTTGTCTGGCCGAGTAATGATGTAAGCTCGCATCCCTCTCTGAACTAAATGTTCAAGTATTCGAGGCTTGTTGTTCTCAATCAATCCCATAACGCCAAAGAACCAAAGAGCCTTAGCGGTATCGTCGTAGAAGTGAACGGCTTTATCCGGCCGGTGCGCGTACTTAAGAAACAAAGAGTGGTTTGGGCACCCAACAAGATTCATTCGAGATGCCCCGACTATTGCTCCGTTAGACCCGCGACCATCAACTGTCTCATCAATGTCGTAGCTATCCACTCCGAATGAGCCAACCATTGAGTTGCCCGGAGTTTGCAACATAGACTCCCCTCTCCATCTTCGCATCTGATGGTTGTTTTGAATCTCTTTTGGCGGAATCCAAGTTGTAAAGAACCGGCCATTTGTGCTCGGCCTCCACTCAACAGGGCTGTTATAGGGTTCTGCCGTCCAAACAAGATTTCCCCTAAATATAGTCTCAACCAACTCTATGCTGTGCTTAGCTCTGAGAAAGTCAGCGTGGTTATTCAGGTTGTCAATATCGAAGTCGTTGTTGGCCCCTCCTTCGCTACGAAATGCGTGCTCAACTACTCTAGGGTGCTGACGCAAGAAGTTGTTAAGGTCTGTCTTATCTCCTTCTTGTTGCAACTTATTGAAGTCGTTCTCCCAAGAAGTGACCGCCCCGTACTCGATATACTCCCCATCTTCGTTTAGTATTGGCTCTTCCGGGTCGAAAACAACAGGGTATCCCCACTCATCAAAGAATCCTGCTGAGGTATAGCAGTCGTCAACGAATAATGATATGAGTTGAGTTACGGTCTTGCCGAGCTTATCCCTTTTACTTGCCCGAGCACTTTCGAACTCGTACTTGAAAGACTTCCCTCCCTCGCTAAAGGCCCCGGCTGTACTCCCAAACTTTCCTGTTGAAACAATCTTATGCAGTCCCTTGAAGTGGCAGTCCTTGTGATTACCCCTGAATGTGGTAAAGGACACATTGACATACTTTCCAACCTCGTCATTGATTGAAAACGGGTGCGCTTTTGTGCTATCATACGACACAGCCTTCGTTGGGTACAGACCCACGTTGGACGTTTCTGCATTATCTGTGTCAAACTCAATTTCCAAAACACTTTGGTCAATCTTGTTCGGGTCATCAAGAACGGGCTTGAAGAACGTTGGATAGTATTTAAACGGCTTAACCACCTTCTCTGTGAATAACTTCTTTGCAAGTCGCTCATTCTCAGACACTACCGGTATCTGAGAGTACCTGTATTGAGTGAACATATTGAGCGCCTCACTCGCGGCCTCCGATGTCCAAGCCACACGGCGAGACTTCAGGCGAAGCTCTCCCCAACAAGTGGGGTCTGCTTGGCAGGCGGCCCAATGCCACCACGTATGCATTGCAGTAATCCGGAAGTGCGGATACATATTGTCCTCTGTGAGGAAGTAGTAGTTGAGAAACATATAGTTCGAGCCGGTAATGTAAACAACCTCCTCGTCTACCTTAATAAAGAGTCCGTGCTCTCTTCGGTGGAACTCTCTTTCAATGTGCTTCTCGTGCTTTTTTTCTAGGACTCGCTTGCCTTTTCTGTAAGCTTCGCGAGCCTCCTTCCTTTTGTTCCCTTGCCGGTACCGCTTCATATCTCGCCGGTAAGCAATCTCAAGGTCTAGGAAGTCTTTAGGGATGGGAGTGCGCTTCCACTTAGCGTTAGCGCCTGAAAGCCCCTCGTTCATTATCTCTTTGCCCTCAGAGGAAGGGAGCCCAATGATTAAGTCTCCAACCTTGAACACCTTCCCAAGCGTTCCATCTTTAGAGATGCATATAAAGTTAGGGTCAATCTTAGGGTATCGAGTGTTCTTCCAAGACTTTGATTCGTTGCGGGCCTTATAGACCGCGGGCTCTATCAGAGAAAGCGGGTCTATCTCTTTTGCAATCGTATCACGATAAGACTTATCTATCTCGTAGTCTATCATTTCAGTCGGTCGCTAAGTTGTGTTCCTCCCGACTCATCCTTCGGATTCTCAAGCTTCTCAAGCTGAGAGTACTTCGTTTGAATCTTCTCAAGCAAGGCATCTGCAACATCGGCTGCTTCGCCCAGACCGGTAACGTATGTTTTGATTTGGGTCTCAGAAACCTTTCTCTTTTTCTGAACAGGAGCAGGCTCCTCTTCTTCTGAAGATTCCTCCTGTTCTTCGAACTCAGACTCAAGCTCTCTCTTGAGTATTGCAATAACATTGCTGTATGCAACCTCAAGGGCTTCGATGTGGTCTTTTATTCCTTTGATTTTCTTCTCATTCACTTCTGTTGTAAGCATCTATTTTGATTTTGATTTCTTCTCGTTGCGCTTCGTGTTCTTCTCAAACTTCTCCTTCTCTTTCTGAATCTCTTCTCGAATTTGAGCCTGAGTTTTTCTCTCTCCTTGAGAGGCGACAGCGCCCTTACTCCACCCAAGTAGCAGTTTTATTTTTGCCTGAGTAGACACGGCGTCGTCAGCATAGACATCGTCGTAGTCTTCGACCACATCCTGAAAGAGTTTTGGGTAGCCTGTGAACAGAGTGATTAGTTGTCCACGAAGCTTCTTAACGTACTTGTCTTTCGTCTGCTGAGACTTTGCATCCATTGCTTTCTGCAAGTTGTCTGACATATCATTCAACGAGTCTAGCAATGCGCTTTCAATTACAGCCCCATAACTGTTATCTTTGTCAAGCAACAACTTATCTGTTGCAAGCTCAAGGATTCCTCCGGCAATCGGCACGCTCTCGAAGTTACCTAGAATAATTGATTGCAACAAATCTTTGTCGTTGTCGTTGGCCGCCTCATCATCATCTCCTCCATAGAAGAAGGGAAGTAGGCTTGCGGTAAATGCTGACGCAACATAAGTGTACATTGCCGGCTGAGCAATCGCGTAGTTCAGCACCCCTAAAGCATTTCTAGCTCGGGTTCCCTTAGCCCCTTCTGCTCCTCTAGTCATACCCCGCATAAGCTCTCTCCAATGGTAGTCAGCATTGTTCATATTCTGAATAGGAGCCGTTGCAAACATAGCTAAGTATCTTGCGTATGGATGGTTTTGGAATCCGCTTTTACCAAACTTAGAGTTTGTCTGTTGCGACCGGTCAGCCACGGCTTCAAACTTTTCTAGTGCGGCCGCCTTAGCGTCCGCCTCGCTCATACCGCCCTTTTTGTATCGGTCGAGCCACGCAAGATAGGTAGGCACAGCCCCCATAACACCAAAGGCGTCCCCGAACTTAACATTCAGCAGGGCCACATCCATTGCTTTCTTGTAGAATCTGGAAGCGGCCTGACGCTTAGCTTCAATTGTTGGATAGTTGTTGAATGCAAACTCAGAGCCATTGGCTAATTCAGACAATCCGAATACCGCATTCTCCACCCCTCCTACATCATATCTTTGTTTCAAGAAGTCAGACTCACTCAGCAATTCCCGAAAAGTCTTAATAACTTTTGTTGGCTCATAATACTTGATAGCCTCAATCCCAACGCTGTCAGGCATATCGATTGCTCCGTTCGTAAACGAAACCATCTGAGTCATAAGAATCTTTATCTTTCCTCCAAGAACAGAGCGCGTAACGTTTCTTGCAATGGTGTCAAGTACTGCGCTACCGCGGGCTTGACCAACTTCAACATAGTCTTTGTTGCGCTTCAACCCTGTAAGAAGAGACTCTCCGTTGTTTGGGTATGCGTCCGTAATGTTCTTTCTGAACCACTTATCTTTCAATAGCCGAGTAAAGTCGCGATAGACTTGGCCGTATGCGTTATAGTGGGCCGCCTCAACGATAGCTCTGTTTACCAATCGGTTCACATCCTCAGCGGCAATAGGGTCATTGTTCAACGTTCTTTGTTTCAAGCTCCCGTATCCTACGGTGCCAACACCGTAGTTGCCGCCATAGTCTAGGTCGTCACGGCTAGTATCTCCCTTCTCTCTTACAACCTTACCGGCGTAGAAAGGCTCTTTCGCCAACTCAAAGTTGTTGAGTTTCTTGTACATTTCATTTGCAATAGGATGCAACTGCGAGTCGTAAAACTCCCAAAGGAAGATTGCGTAATCTTTCATTTCATCAGAAAGCTTGCTCTCAATTTCCGCAATAGCCTCAGCATCAAATCCGTTTGCCTCAAGACCCCTTAGTAGGTTCTCGTTCTTGGAGTTCATCCATACATTTAGCCACTCGGCCTGAGTGAGCGTCAAGTCTTTTCGTTGCTCGGCCGGAGTGTTTGCGTCTGACTCTTGGTAGTTTCTTGCAACAGAGATGGTAAGCTTCTTCTGCATCTGCTTAAGAGCCTTCACTTCGCTGCCAAACACTTTCTTTCTAGCATTCTTCACTTCGGTTGCCAGCCTGTTCCTAGTAGCCTTCGCCTTTCTCTCTTGCTTCTTTAGTCTGTTTACAAACTGAACCATCGGGCTTGAGTCCCTGTTGGCGCCGCCTTTCTGAGAGATGATTGTTGCAATCCTATCAAGGGAGCCGGTAAAGAACCCTCCACCAAACACCTGATGTCTTAATCTGTCAAGAGCGCTAAGCCCTGTCTTTCCAAGACCCTTAGCCTTGCGTCCGGCCTCTCTCGGAGTTTCCACTCGGTTAGCCCCCTTCTTCTTTGTGTCTTTAACGATGGGGTCGCGAACCTCGCTCATATATCTTTCTCGTTCCTGTCGTTGCAACTCTAACAATCGACTTCTTCCAAAGTCATATATAGATGTGACAGCTTCAAGAGCGTCCCTCCATAGCGCATTAGCCGCAACAGCGTCGCCCGAAAGCCTTGCTTCAAGTATTCCAATAGAGGTGTTTAAGGTTTCTAGTTGCAATATCTCAGCCTCCGACAACTCTCCCTCTTGGACAAGCTTATCCTGCAACACCTCTCTCTGCTCCCTTAGCTCATCCATACGAACTCGCTCTCTGTTTGCGGGGGTGTTTTTGAATGGGGCCGGGTTTATGTCTTTTGTCCCGTAGACATTAGCCTTTACATCATCCAAGAATTTTCCTTCTTGCTGAGTAGTAAGATTTGCTTTGGTCTTACCAGACTCCTTCTTCTTTGTCTTTCGATTTAGAACTCGATTCAGTTTTCGCTCAATAGCTCTGTTCTCAATCTCCGTAGATATTGTAGAGACATCCTTCATTGCTTGACGCAACTTGGTTATATCGTTCGTGTTCTTTACAAGACGAGCAATCTTCATAAGCTCCCGCTTCTTTCCTTCTTTGTTGAATGCTTGGTTGTCAATAACATCTTGGATGTGTTTCAGCAACATAGCTCTAACTTCTCTCGGCCGAAGGCGAGGGTTACTGAATTTCGCTTGAAGTTCGTTACGGGTTTCCGTAATTCTTTGGGCGGCCTCTCCCTGCGGGTCGGCCTTAGAACCCTTTCCTTTTCGAAGCTCCTTGCCTGAGAGTATCTCTGTGGCCGCTAAGTCAGCGAATTGCTCAATGGTCATTTTACTTACATCCTCCACCTTCATTCCGCTGATGCCTAGTCCGGCCGCAATCTTGCGGAACAAATCTAGGAACCAAGAACTAAACTTCTTGCTCTTGGCTTGAGCATAAATCTTAGCCCCTCTATCTCCAATGGCCTGAGCCAAAGCCTCCTCAAGCTGTTGCTCTTCGCTGAGGTGGGCATATCCCGGATGATTCTTTATTCGCTCGTGATACTCAGTACCTCTTACAATCTCAAGGCCGGCCTTGTAGTGCTCCGTGTGATTCTCCTTCATCCAATCATTCCAAAGGTGTCCGAATTCGTGAATAGGCGTGTCGGCCTTTACCTTGTCTTTGTTGATATAAACCTTTCCTTCGTGGACAAATCCGTGAGGGGTAAGGGTAATCCCATTACTTGATGCTGAGTTTTGGAAACGAACATTCTGTGTTGCTTGCAAGAAAGCGGAATGTCTTGCCGCCTCTTGAACTTCATTAGCCTCAAGGATTCCTACTGCGTCAGGAGTGAGAATTGAATACGGGTGTAGCTCAACCCCTTGCTCCTTAAGATAGTCGACCACGTTCTGAGGTGTGGCCTCCTTTGGGTAGACGGCCGATTTAAACTCCTTGAATTCAACACCTCTTTGAATCTTAGCCTCAAAGTAATGAGACGGAGTGGTGTTTATTGCATCCAACAACTCTACCGCAGACTGAAGGGTTTCCTCAGAGATAACATTTGTGTCTCCGATTGCGGCATCTATATTGTCGGTGTCTCCGAAGTAGGCGTCAATCATAATAGAGTCAAACCAAGCGTCAGGAACAAGACCCCAATCCGGAACTCCTTGAGATTCCATCCACCCTGTCTTCTCTATGTCTTGCTTGATTTTTTCAACCACCTCGAATCGAGCGTCGTAAAGCTCCCTTCTTGCATCCAAGAAAGCCTCTCGGCTAACTATCCTGTCCTTGCTGTTGACAATATCCTGCAACGATTGGAACCGGTCAGCAAGCGCCGCCCCTAAAGCTCCAACTCCGGAAGCTGAGCTTTGGTCGACCTCTCCTCTTACGGTAGATTGACTACTCATAAGCGCGGCAATGTTCTGCAAGTTAAAGTCCTCGATATGAGCATCCCAAGAGCCTAGTGTTCCGGAAACCCATAGTTGCTTCTTCGCGTCATACTCCTGCTGAAACTCTCTTGTTGAAGCTATTTCGACTGTTGCGGATAAGGAAGTCTTTTTGTCGACTGCCTCAAACCAAGCTCTCCTCACGGCGTACTCCATTTTGTTCGGGCCATCAAAAGACTCCATTAGCGCAAGGACGTTCTCTGCTGTTTGTTGGTTTGTCTCAAGAAGATACTTGATTCGATAAGCAGGGCTTGTTGCAAGGGCAGCGCCCCCTCCCTTCTTTACCTGAGCGAACGTGGGGTACATTGCAGGGCTTGTGACCTCTAATCCAAACTCACGAAGCTGTTCTTGCATTTTAGATATGTGAGCGTTATACTCCTCTAGTGTCACAGAGTATATAACCCTTTCGTTAGGAAACACCGGGCTATAAGCATCCTTAGAGAATACCTCGTTCTGAGAATCAATAGGGTCTACCATACTCGCGTCCCCCACAAGAGAAATGGTTCCGAATGCATTGTATTGGTTTCGAGTGTCCACAATTGCAATAGACGGAGCAGGCAGGCCTCCTATCTCCATTGCTCGCATAAGGTTCTCGACATTAATATTATGTGCGGCCGCCAATGTTTTTGGTGCCGCTTTAGTCATTGCGTCGTTGGAGTCGTCTTGCTTTCGCATTTCCTCTCCGCCGATTTCCTCCATCTTTTTCTTGATGTCCTCATCAGATAACACCTCAGACTTTTCGTCTTGCAATCCGGTTTTCTCTAGCAACGAAAGAAGCTCTGTCGCCTCCTGCTCTGAGATTGACTCAGCATCAGAAACTCCTTCGGCCTGAGCTTGAACAATCGGGCCATAGTTCTTTGAGTATGTTCCATCCCCCTGAGCCTCATATCCCTGCTCAGACAGAACTTCTTGCACTTCTGCTTCCGGGATACCTGAAGCTCGTGATATATCAGCAGGGCTCATAACGTTAGTTCCTCCCGCATCTTCTAGCATCTCATCAATCGCCTCTACGGAATACTCTAGCCCGGCCTTCTTTTCTTGTGGAGACGACTCTGTGTTGAACTCCAAGTTTGTTTCAAATCCTTCTGCATTTTCAGATTGAGTAACTTTCGCTCTAGTGTCCCGAGACATCTGTATTGTTGCAGTTCCGTTATCAAGGGAAACATCTTCCGCTAACCCGCTATCAACTGCTGAGTTTACCACTCCGGCTACGCCTCTGTTCGCTTCTTTGGCCGCCTCAAATGCATCTGCAATAACACCCTCTGTTTGTGTCTCAGGGGCGGAGTCAGGTTGTGGTTGCGGCTGTGGTTGCGGTTGAGGAGAGCCTTGCTCAGGAAAACTTCCTTGTTCCGGAGTACGGACAAGTCTATCTCCCCTACGAATGTTTGTCCCGTTAGGCTTACTAAAACCAAATGCATCGACGTATGTTTTCTTGAAGTCCTGTCTTGACTCTGCATTCTTGTCTGGAACGCGAATCTCAACAGTCTTGCCTTCGGCAGTAGCTTTGTTTAGGAACGATTTAAACGTATTGCCGGCGTCTTTGTTGTCGGAGGTTCTTCTGACCCAAGCATTCTCAACGATAACTTTATCCCCTTCAACCTTGTACTGAATAGTGAGGCCGGACTCAGACTCAAGCTGAACGGCACCATCCACAACCTCAGAGGCGTCGTATAGGTCTCCTAGTTCTTGCGGAGCAAACTCAACTGTTTCTTGCGACACACTACTATCCTCAACATTAAACTCTTCATCAATGCGAGTCTTTTCGTAAAGAAGCTCTTCTTTCCGGTTCTCTATCTCGATAATCTCATCAGACATACGGCTGACATTCTTCTCTCCAAGCTCCTGAATCCCGAGTCTTTTAGCTTCCTTGCGCTCTTCTGCAACAGAAATTTCTAAAGCTCTTTGTTTCTCAGATAGATAATTGAGTTCTTTAAAGGCTTCTTCGCTCATTCCATCAACAGCCTCGACATCCATATTGAGTATCTTTCGATTCTCTCCTAGAATAGTGGCCGCCTCTTTCTGAAGCTCTTTGATTTTTGCTTCAGCATTCTCTCCATACATTTCCTTTGCAACACTCAGGCTCCCTTCAATCTCTCGAAGCCGAGTTGTGTTTTCGTAAATCTTGTTTCGTTTTTTCTTGGTGGAGTAGTAGCCAATTATTTGGCCGGCCACTCTTGGCGCAACTTCCATAACCCCTCCGACAGAAACCCCGCCGGCGAATTCCTCAAGCATTGCGTCTGCATCGAATAGGTTTACATCTTTCTTTCCGAGAACAAACTTATCAATGGTTCTCTGAGTAATCCCGGTAAGAACTTCGTCAACACCTTCTTCAACAGTTCCTCTTCCGGTTTTCAAGAACTCATCCTTCAATCCCTTCAATCTTTCCTTGACTCCTCGTTTAACCTCAGCCTTCAACTCCCCCTTCCCTGCTTGTTGCAAGATTCTCTTTCCGGTCTTTAACCTTTTAGCCTCCCCGAATAGTCGTGAGAAGATTAGTTCTGCGGTGGCCTTCCCGACGGATGCCATAGCAATCTCAGAGTCGGTCATATTCTTCGTGGCCTCCAAAGCCTCAAGCTCCTTAAGAACCTCGGCCTGCTCTTTAGAAGAGAGACTTTTTCCCAAAGAATCGTCGGTAAGTTCCTTGATTCTGTCTTCAGCATAGGCTCTTTCTGAGCGACCCTCTAGCAAGTTGCTTTGTGTTTGGCTTGTTAGAAACAAGGGCTGTCCGACAACAGGTATTGCAAGCTGACCAACAACTGCGGCGTTGTCGGCTAGTCCGTTTGCAACAAAATCAACAACATCTCCAAAGCCACCAATCTCCGCGGCCTCTATTTGTGGTCGATACTTCTCAAGCTTCTCTCTGTTGAGAATCTCTTTCCCTTTAGCAAAGCTCTTGTCAACCCCCTCAAGCATTTTGTCAGTCTCAGCATCAAACTCGTCCTCGTTGTACTCCCAAGAGGCCACCTTGTATGCGGCCGGTATTTGGTCTTGGTACTGAGGTTCGTTTTGCATTCCTGCCTCAAAGATGTTTTTGAGAGCCTTCCTTTGATTTCTTAGTCTGCCACGAGTAAACATATAGTCTAGGTTCCCGGCCACTTCAGCGATTCCTATTGCGGCCCGAGCCCCGAAGTTGTCTAGTCTGCTGTAATTCCTTTTGAACACATCGACCTCTTCTTGCATCCCCTTTAGATTCTTGTCGCTCTCCTCGTATTTATCAAGCGCAAGTTCTGCAAGAGAAAACTCATCCTCCATTTCCTTGATAACACCTTTGCGCATTCCATCAAGGTTCTCGTATGTGCCAATCAGGTTATTGTATTCTTCAATCTGAGCTTTGGTTCCCCCGCCGTTCTTATCTGTGATGGCTTTTATCTCTTCAAGCTGACCGGTAATGGACTCCATTCGCTTCCCTAAGTCTTCAACCAAATTACCTTTGCCCTCAAGGGTAGAGCCTCTTTGCTCTAGTTCTCCTTCGAGTGCAACAACTTGTTCTTGCAGGTTGCCGGCGCCGGCTTCGCTTAGAGACAACATTAAGTCGCGGTCTGCACGACTTAATCCGGATGCAAACTCTTGCTTCTTCTTTAGAGAGGCCTTTCTTAACTCCTCCTCTAAATCCATCTTCTCGTTTATTACAGGGGCAGAGAACGGGTTGAGTCCCCTCTTGAAGAAGGTTCCAATCTTATTGATAGGGGAAGAGTTATTGTTCTTTTCTACGGCCTTCTCGATAGCTGTAGACTCTTCAGGAGTAAGCGTGGCCGAAGCCTCCATTTCTCTTCGGATTCTATTAATCTTGTTGTCTTGTGCTTGGCGCCGTGCGGCCGAAGGCATTTCGAATACCGGCGTGTCAGGAAGGAAGTTGTCTATTCCTGCTGTGTCAGGCTCTTCTTGGGGGCCGGATATTGGTAACTCCGAAGACCCATTTACTACCGGAGAGCCACTCGTGGTAAATAAAGAATCCGATTCGGACGGAGCCGGCTTGGAAGAAGATTCCGAATTCTCTTTTTTTTTTAATAGCCGAGACTCGAATTGCTCAAAGGTTCCAAGCCCGTCAATCACAGGAGAGAAGCCTTCGTAGAACGCTCGTCGGTTCTCAGGCTTAGACATCCTTGAATAGAATGTATCAAAGTCTCCTAAATTGTCCGCCTCCCCATAAGAGGATACAGCCCCATAAAGAGCACGAAGGTTGTCTACCTTAATTTCAGGAGATGGAGTTGGATTTTTTTCTTGCTTTCCCATACTTAGTCAGTCGCCCAATTTACTCGGACTTTCGTTGATGTGTCGGTATTTGTTTCTCTTGCTGGCTCGGAAGAAGGGGCGCTGTCTCCCGGATTAAGAATGCTGTTACTTGCTTGTGGGCCGTCTTGCTTTCTTTGCTCGTTCTCAGCCTGCTTGTTTCTAATCTGCAACTCCATTTCGTTGTAGATGTCCTCAAGGTTGTCAGCCAACACTCCTTCGCTAAGATTGATACTTCCCGCAATATTGTTCAATGCAACATCTCCTCCTTCAACAAAGTTGTCTACAAAGTTCTGGCCAATCCTCTCGCCTTCATCATTGTAGTTGACGCGAACTTTTCTTCCTGTTGCAATAACGTTTCCGGTTTCTGGCTGATAAATTAGGTTGTCATAAACCATCTCTTCATTAGAAGCCCCCGGCACAGGAACATTAAGCCCTCCGCGAAGGCTAAACACATAGCCGTCTGTTGAAGCGTCCCACGGAATTCCTTTTAACTCCTCCGGCTTGATTTGCTTCAGAAGCTCTCCGCTTTCTGTTGTAGAAAGCAATAAGCTTGTAGGCTTTAGCTTTTCCTTTCTGCTTCTCATACTCAACATTAGGGATGAGTTTGCTAAAGAGTTGTCTCTTTCTTGCAAGGCAGGGACAATCTGTTCGTTGTAGAATCTTGCAGATAAATCCTCAAAGTCTTCAGCTCCTTCAGGAGTGAGAAGGTATCCACTTTCGATTTGCTCCCGAGTAAACCCGTTGTTGTAAGCAAAGGTGTCCATTGCGGCCCTGTTGTTTTGAAACATATTCTTAGCCTTCGCAAGGCCGGCTCGCTTGATTGCATTACTTACGCTTCTGTTTCCATTGACATCCTTAAGCTTTATCTCCGAACTTAAATCAGAGCCAAGAGAGTTGAAGTCTATGTTGCCGGTAAAGGAGCCGTAGCCTCTCATTCTTCCCGCCATTTCTCCGGCAGGAATAGAAACAATCTCCCCTGTTTCAGAGTCAGGGAACTCTACGTTCGTTCCGTTGACTCGGTATATTCCCCTGTTGAATCGGTCAAGCATCTCTACTTTAGGGGTGTCGTATAGTGGATTAAAGTTTCCGGCCTGCTCTGACACAGATGTTGCAGTTTCGGCAGCGACCTTGTCGAGACCAACCAACTCTCTAAACCCCTGCATCTTTTGTTGATACTCTAGGTATGCTGATACGTTTCCGTTTTCAATGTAATCTCGTTGCAGGGCGGCAAGTTGTGGCCGGGCCTCTTCAAAAGAGCTTACGATTTGGTCGCGAAAATAACCTTGAGAGTCCCCAAGAGTCATATCCTCAAGAAGTTTGTCATACCTCTGCCCTCTCTCCTTTGCAATGTCGGCGGCCATCTTCGCCTTACGAAGTCTATTTGCTTCGTCTTGGGCGGCCTTGTCGTCTTTTCGCTTCTGCCAATAACGGATGTGCTCCTCAACTATCGGAGCATACTCCGCGTTTTCAAGTGGGCGTAGCTGAATTAAAGCTCTTTGTCTTGTTGCCATCTTAATTCAGTAATGGGTTTTCGAGTAATGCTTTTCCTTGCGACCCGAATAGGCCGTCTAGTGGATTTAGGTTTTCACTTTCATTCACAAGAGACGATGCCACGTTGCTCTCGGGAACCACATCGGCCGCTGATTGTGTTGTAGATACGGCCTGTCCCGGAACCTGAATGATTGTTGCGGGGTCTTCTGCTGCTCGCTCACCGCCACCCTTATCCGGGTTTGTTGCAGAGTCAATAGCAAGAAGCCCTCCGAATATATCTCTGATTGATGTGGCTGTGTTTTGGTTTGCAACCTGAAGGCTTTGGCCTAATCCAAGAAGGTTGTCTGATTCGTTCTTCTGAATCAATCGTTGTCTCTCCGCTTCTCCGGCCGCAACAATTCGAGACGCCTCTGTGTCCATATCGCCAATAACCTCAGCAATCTTTTCGTTGAGAAGAATGTTTGACTCTGTTAGTCTAGGGACTCCGCCGACTACTCCACGAGAACCCCTTCGCTCTAATGCGTTTAGTGCTGTTGCAAAATTCCCTCTTCCTGCGTCAAGCGCGTCTTCAGCGCCACGAGTGTTTACCCTAACGCCTTCGTTGGGGTTTATTACCGGCGTCTCCGGTGCGTTCTTTATCGCCTTCTTCGCGTCAGCAGATTCTTTAATCCCTTTAACGGTGTTAAAGATTCCTGTCCCTAGCGATAGTGCGGCGGCCGCTGTTGCTATACCCATTGAGAATCAGTTATGAAAGGTTCAACTTACACAAATATAACCAAAGGCTCGGCATTTTCAACTGCCATAAGTAATCATTTGCTATCTTTGGATATGGACAAAGAGAAACTGAGTCTTCGTCCTCTTGAAGAAGAAGACTTAAAGATGCTCAAGGAGTGGTGGGACTTTTGGAGGTTTCCGATGCCTCCACGACAAATGCTTCCTGACAACTTGAAAGAAAACGGAGTGATGGTAATGCACGACGGCCTGCCGGTGTGCGCTGGATTCATCTACGGAACATCGGCCTCAGCAACATTTATGCTAGAGTTTATTGTCTCAAACCCATTTGTGAAAGATAGAGGTATTCGCAAGCTTTGCTTGAAGACTCTGATAAAGTCTGTTGCGGAAATAACCAAGAGCTATGGCGGGTTAGTTTTGTACTCCACTCTTGCAAATAGAAACCTCATAAAGACCTATGAAGAGTGTGGATTCACAAAGGGAACTACTGCCTACGAAATGATTATGATTACTCAGTAAGCATTGACGGTATAATCTCTAAGGCTCCGGACGCCAACCAAGTCTCGTCGTCGTCCCCATTAATAAGCTCAACCTCAAAGTAATCTCCCCGAATAGAGCCGCCCTCCACCTTAGCGTTCTTCTTGAATGTAAAGAATTGCTGTGGCAGATTTAGTCCGGCTTGGTCTGTTTGAATAAGCCCTTCGTCGTCAATGCCTACAACAGTAATGGTCGGAACCCCCGTCGTTGTTTGTGGAACCAAGATGTCCCCATACTGCAACAAAGCCGGCTTTCTGAATACGTTTATCTGACCATCACTCATTGCGTAGGTTCCTAGTCCAAATTCCGCCTGACCGCCGCCGGCCTCATCCTCGTTTCTTCCAAGAGAGGCAAAGTAGTGAGACTCTAGTTTTTCAAAACAATCTTCAGCGATTCTACTTGTTGCAATTCTGCTTTGAATGATTGCTGTCCACGGCTTGTTTGAGTGCAGTCTAATTGCTTTTGCAATCTTCTCCACACCGAAAGAATCATTGGCGACGTAGACGACTTTGCTTTGATACTGAACCCCATAGAAGTTGTTGTGGGTTTCTGAGCGCTCGTGTTCGTATAAGCGGCCGGCTCTAAATGAAAACAATACGTCGTCAGCCGAAACCATAAAGTCTGGATTGAATGTATAAAACAAAGGAAACCCTTTGCTGTACTCAGAGAAAGCCATAACACTTCCCTCCACTCCGGCTGAGAGCCTTGTGTCTGTGTTTGCTGAAACAAGCCCAACTAGGTACTCATCAGTCTTTACGTCGAAGCAAGCGACCATAAGGTTCCCGTCATTCTTCTTGGCCGACTCAAGGAACCAATAGTTCATATCGTTCTTTGTTGCAGGAGTAACCCCGTCGATGCTAAGTCGGCAAACAACACCACGCTCTCTATCAACGAAGTAGGTTCTGAATCCATCTGTTGCAACACTCTCTCTGTTTTGGCACCCGTACTTCCCGCCCTGATATGGTCGGGCTGAGCGCTTGTCGAGAATATTCTGAGCGATACCAATAATCTCTCCGCCCTGAACATCTTGAATAACATTCTTGAGGTAGGGAACCAATTGGATGTTGTGCTCTTGAATAATCTGAACATTCCCCTGAGAATTGACGAGCCCGGTAATTGCTCCGTCCTCCTCGTCCATATCGATATAGTTCGTTTCAGAAAGAAAGAAGGATGTTAGTCCGTTGTAGATTCCTTCGTCGTCATAAACGTCACTCCACGTTACAGAAGCCTTTCTTCGCGTCTCCTTGAATTCCTCAGTAGACACACCGAGAGTTCTTACCCCGTTGTCCATTCCCCTTCCATTGAAGTCGTCGCGAATCTTGTAGCTCTCTACGGAGTTTCCGTATGAGAATGCATTAAAGAAGTCCACCTTTGCAACAAGAGGCTGTGATAGGTTTTGATTTCGGTCTGTTGGTACTCCGGCTACATCCGCTTGGTGGTACCCATTAACGATGTCGTATGTCTTGCCAACTTCAAAGTAAATCCCGTCAACCTCTCTTTGTCCGTCCGTTTCAAAAGCAATAGGAAAGTATCCGGTTGCCTGAAGAAGGCTGGATATTGCGCGAGTCTTGACTCTTTCAAGGGCAGTCCCGTTCTCTTTTGAGCGAACACAGATTGTTGTTATTCCGTTAGCGTCATCTTGCGTAATGTATGTTGCGTTTCCGTCAAGGCCAATAACGCCTTTCATAAAGTGAATATGGTCTGCAAACGTCAAACTGCATTGCGCTTCTATTTGGGCGGCGATTCCTTCCTCGTAAAACCACTCCTGAATATTTGCATACTCAGCAGAAGAGATGTTGTTTATTACAAAAGAGTCATTTCCTCTCCCGTATTCGAAGTACTCAAGCTTTATTCTTGCCCCGTTCCGGATAATTTCATCCTCCGGGTCTGTCGCTTGTTCGTCCCACTTCTTGTTTATTCTAAAGAAGCCATACGAATTCCCGTTTTCAAGTGTGCTCCACTCGGCTCTAGCGTTAATTGTCCACCGGTCTGACATAGTGTGCCCGGTTGTTGCGGCAAAGGTTATTGTAATTCCGTTGCTTAGATTTTGTGCGGCACCGGTTATTGCAACGCCGGCAGTCCAACTTGAGCCGTTGTTGTCGCTCCAACGGAATGTATCTGTGCCCCCTACTGAATCAATCTCAACAATGAATCTATTTCTATCGTCTGTCGAACCAGTATAGGTTCCGCCGGCAGTCGCGTCATTCAGTCCTGAGCCATAGAAAAAAGCGGGGCTTACGAAAGAGGATAGGTTCCGGATTGGGTTATTGTACTCTCTCCGGGAGCTATCGTATGTTTCAAGCTCGTATTGGTCGAGGTCATCGAAGTCCATTCGAAAGTCTCCTTCCGGCCGAATCTTGAAGTAAAGGCCCGGAAGCTCTTCGATGGTTGAGGTTACATCTTCTGCTTGCAAGAAGTTCTGTGGCTGATTCTTAACCTCCAACACTTTTGTTTTCACGAGTCTACTCATCGGCCCCTGAGTGTCAGACTTAACAATCAGGTAGTCTCCTTCTTGCACTTTGTTTTTGTCGGCACCCTCTAGCTTTACCCAACGAAACGGCCCATCCTCGTAAAACAAGTTCGGCAGGATTGAGTCGTAGGCTCCCTTGTTTACCTGAACAAAGAATCGATAGTGGGTGGCCCACGCCGGAGGCAAGTGGTTTGCGGTTACTTGCAAGTAGTTTTGGTCAGGGCTGTTCTTTGCAGGAATGTGTGTTGGTTTCATTGTCCCCAACATAACTGTCGAGGTTCGGCCGTAAGGCTCGGAGTAAACAAAACCAACCTGAACATCTCTGTTGCTCTTCACGGTTTTTCGTGGAACAAGAGACGGATATGGATTTAGCTCAGGGTCATATAAGTAGTTCGGTAACGAAACAACATCTACTCGGTAGTCCATCTCTACTCGCTTGAAGTATTGATGCACCATATCGTAGTTGTCTGTGTAGTCCCCTAACAATAGTCTTCGGCCGATTAGCAACAAGTTCTTTGCATTGTGAGGGACATTAGAGTAATAGTTTCTCAAGATAAGCCTAGACAGCGCGGCCTCAAGCTTGTTGTTGTCAAACTCCACAACCACCTGCGCATTGTCAGACCATCCAAGACCCTGCTTGTTGTAGTCTCCAACCAAATATAACTCTGTGCTTTCTGCTTCTCGATAAAGAACCTGAAGCTCTTTCACTCGATGGCTTCCGGTGTCTAAAGTAAGCTTGACTTGATTGAACCTGTTGACCATCCCTTTGTTCGCTTGTTGCGCGTAATCGTATTGGAAGTCTTCCGGATAGAATGCATACTCGGTAAACGGCGCCGGCACACTATACTCTCCATTCTCGTACAGCCATCGGTAAGAAAAAGAGGCCATCTTTTCAAGAATGTTGTTCTCCTGAGTTGTGGGGCTCGTTAGTGTGTTTGAAAGAACCATTCCGGGCTTGTTCTTCGGAGGTCTTGTTGCAAGATAGACGTCATCTGTTTCAAATCCATCCACCGGCAAAGCCTTCATTCGGTCGATGTTTATAATCATTGGCTCGGTATTCGGGTTGGCCCAAGCTAACATTCCGTCAATCACAGCTATCCCCATAATAGGAGTGCCGGTTTGAAACTTCAATATGTTCAAGGTTGCGTCGTCTGCAACAATTGTAGATGTTTCTGTTTCCTTATTCCACTCCACTATTCGACTATGAGAGCCGTCGCTATTTCCTAGCAAGTAGTAGATACATCTTCTTTCTGGATAGTAGACTGCCCCAACACAAGATATTGAAGAGCCATTCATTGCGGCCGCCTCGTCTGCAACAAGCTCGTTCCCTTTGATGCTTGTCTCAACACCTTTGCGACCGCCGTTAACGTAGGTTCTCATATTTTCTACGTGACGAGTGTATCCGTTGCGTACTAAGGCCTTGTCAGAGTCCTTGTCCATCTTGGACTCCGCGAAGATGTTTTTGATTAGTGGCATTATCTTGTAAGGTTAACGATTTCAACAATGCGTCGAAGAGAAATCTTCTCAGCGAAAATATTTCGAGAGTTTGTTTTTTCTATGATGTATCGACGCCGGAAGTATTCAATCTTGTTGGCTCCAATATTCCCTTGACTCTCAAGGTATCTCCACTTAACCCAATACTCTAAAGTGAAGGCTAGGTCTTTATGAACCGGTATGTCACAATCATTCATTGTGTTTAGTCCGATTGTTGCAAACTCAATTACAATCTGAGCGTCTTCAAGGTCAGGACTGAACTGAAAGTATCCGGCCTCCGGAACATCCCGCATCCAACTGTCCTTGTATTTTCCTTCTCCGGTGTCGCAACAAACATCTTGGCATTGACAATCTCCATCAGAACAATTAGAGAAAGGAATCAAACTGCAAGCTCCGAACTCGTAATCATCTAAGTCCCCTTCCAACACCTCTCCAGCTTCGTCGAACAATAGGTTGTGCTCATTGTCTTGCAAGTAGTCGTGCACTCCGGCGACAACCATCTTGTTTTCCTCAAGCTTGGTTAGCGTCCCGCAATCGTTGACTACGGAAATTCGGTGCCACCCTCTCATAAATCTAGGGTGGGGGAATATAAGCTGAGGCCCAACCTGAACGGTTATTGCAACATTGGTAGGCTTGACCTCTCTTGAAAACTTTTCAAGAGCCCTTTTAGCCTCCACGCTAACAAACGTAGGGTTGAGGTGTCGAAACAAGCTGTTGTTTTGGATACCAAGCATAAGGGTATCCGTAAACTCTTGCAACGAAACGACATTGCCCTTCCCCCAAAACTCTTCGTTTTCGTAATACTGCTGGTCTGTTGTAGGTAGGCTAATCATTAGTCTCTATTTTTTTTCTGTTCTGCTTGTTGTTGGTCTGTATTGGCTGCGCCAACAACCATAGTGTCTCGTATAGATAGGCCGGCCTTCTCAAGAACAATTGTAAGTATTTCATCATACAATGCTCCGGGAAGGTCTACATTCTTTGAAAGAGTGGAATCGTACATAGGCTTGTCGTTGACAACTTGATAAGCCCACACGCAGTCGACAGCCTCGCGGATGTACATAAAAACTCCTTTGTCTCTGTCTTCGGCGCCAAACTCCTCCGGGTAAACCTCAATCTTGTTTCCAACAATAGTGTATTTAGGGGCACAAGAGTTTGCCGGCTGATAGTGATTTCTCTTTGCAAGATTAAACTTTCCGTAAGGAAGCTTGGAGATTGGAACCCCGTCTGATTTTCTGTGGAATTCTACTGCGAACCGGAAGTCAGAAGGAAGGCTTATAGAAGTGTCTTCCGTTCTCTGCCCGGTGTGGTCTGCGTCAATTTCGTAGGGCGCAAGGTAGTATTCAAGCAACTGCTCGTAATACTCTGCAAGATGAGCCATTCCCTGTGAGTCGAACCCTAAGTTCTCTCTGTGGATTTTCTGCTTTACTGCGTGAATCAACCAAAGCTGAATTCGTTGCACCGCCGAGTTTGCAAACAGGATGAAGTGAGCCGGTGGGAGGTAGCCCATCTGTTCTTTATTCAACTGAGCTTGCGCCTCCTTATAAAGTTTATCGACATTAATCATCTCTGAATTATCTGTTTAGCTCAAAGATAAGAAATAATCACTCCTGAGTTTGCTGATAAAGTAATAGGGGAGCCTAAGCCCCCCTATCGGTAAAGTAAATAGTCTCTTGTTATTTTGCTTCGTCGACTTTCTGCGAAAGAAGCTTTGATACTTCCCGGCCCTCTTTGTCGTTCTTAAGCCACATTGCGAACTCTCTGATTACCTCTTGGGCTTGGGAGCCATTGAATACAGCTTCTCCGGACTGGGCCCAAACAATCTTCTTCTTTGCAACAATGCGGATGATTCCTTTTTCAATTGCTACTGCAACCAAAAGCTTTTCCTCGTTGTCTTTCTCTTTCATAAACGCAATGAAAGAATCGACGAACAAGTTTCCTGACCCTCCGGCCACCTCAGCGTTTGCCTCGATAGCGTTCCTCAGCACAAGCTTACACTTGTTGGTGCTGATGTTTTGGTCAAGATACTTCTGCCCCAAGAACCATACGGCCGCCGCGCGGATAAGGGTTGGAGAGGCTTTCTTCAGCTTGCCTTTTGCTTCGTCTTCTTTTTCGAAGGCTTCGATTTCCAACAACTCCTCCTTCTTGATGTCGAATTCTTTAAACAAACGCCCTCCGTTTGCAACATTATCCGGATGAACCTCAAATGCTTTTAGCATAAGCGGGTTCTCCTCTACGGATAAGTTTTTAAATCCTTTAGTAATGTAGATGGGGGTGGGGTCGGGATGTGGCTTGTTGGGGTTTCCGGTAAATTGATTTTCAATTTCAAGCGTCGTCTGCCCCTCTGCATACTGCGCTCGGTAGCGCCTTTCGTTTTCCTTGCCCTTGTTTTCAACGGCAATAAATGGTTGTCGAAGAATGACCGCGTGAGTCTTTCTTGTAGTCCTGAATGATTTGTATTCGCTCATCGTTCTTGAGTTTTGGTTTCCCAAATGTAATAAAAAAAACAGCGCTCGCAAGAACGCTGTTTACCAAAATAGAAGAAGTGAATGTGTAATCACTCAAAACACATCACACAATGATACTACTTTTTTGGAGGCCGGTGGCTTTCTTTTGGTAATAAAAGAAGCCCCGAATCAACGGGGCTTCCTTCAACTTTAAGTGTCTCTATTCTAAACCTGAGAGGGCTTAGTCGATAATGGTAATTGCTTCAGGACACACTACTGCAAGACCAACCGTGGTAGACTTAGATACTTTCGCGTATTCGCAATCTCCGTCTCCGTTGAATCCACCTGTAAAGTAGGTACGAACCATTCCGGGCTTCCCTAGCTTACCTTTGTCTTGGTAGGCTTTGAAGATGTAAGGAACGGTTTTGTCTACTCCGTTGATTTTTGTTGCAACGGTACCGACAGGCATAATGATTCCTTTAGGTTGTTGGTCAGTAACTCGGTTCTTGCTGAATGGGCTATTGCCATCGGTCATTCCCCACTTGGAGAAGTGAATGGTGTAGCCGTCAACCTCAAGAGAGTTGAAACCAAATCGCGCATAGTTATTATTGGCGTTGTTCATATCAACTTGCATATTGATACTCACTCGCGTTGCAACTTGTGCGGCGATAGTTTCCAAGTGACGATACTGAGTTCGGTCAACGTGAGCAATCATTTCCTTGATTCCCCAACCAAGAGAATCCCAATAGGTAGTGAGTGCTTGAACGTGAGCAATATCAGTTAGGTATCCGGTTGAAACAAGTCCGTCGGAACGAAGCTTATCAAACAAACCTTGAGTACCATACTTCCCTGCTGTATGTGCGGCCGAACCATTAACAGACTCGATGTCGTTAAGAAGAGTTTTTGCAATCTTCTTGTTGAATCGCTTAGTCAGCATCATAGTATTGTCGTCATACCAACGAACCTCTCCGGTTGGTAGGCGGAAAGCATAACGCTTACCTCCTGCGGTCTTCATTGCGTCCTTAATGGTAATCAACTTCAAGATGGTGGCCTTAGTCTTACGAAGCTCAAGGCGTCCTTCGGGCCCACAAGAGGCCTTGTCAAAGTCAGAACCATTTACGTCAATGGTAAGGTTCGTTGTTGCAACAGTCCAAGAAGCCCCGTTACGAGTAACGGCCGTGAACTGGTCGTTGTCAGGGTCGATGGCAGTAATAACTCCCATTTCTTTTTTCGATGCGTCGTAAACGGCGATAACGTCGTCCACTTGGTAGATGAATGCATTCTCTCCTGCTTCCCATCCTTCTACGGCAGAGAAGTCAATAGTGAATACGTCAGCGGCACGAGTTACTGCGCCGTCGTCGTCAATTACCGTGTCCGGAGTTTGGCTTTCAACAAACTCTAGGTAATCGGTTTCAAAAGGCATTGTCATTTGGAACATATCCAAGAAGGCAAGCCAGTCGTCCTTTACAAGAGCCTCACAATCGGTGTGGACTTTGTCTAGGATTTCTTCGGGCAATCCATTTTGCCCGGCAATTTCAGTCGCAAGAGCGAATGGCTCTCGGTAGGTATCCGTAGTAAATACGTTGCGAGACGTATTGTTGTTCGGATTGCTAGGTGCTGTTAGTACAGACATTTCTTTTTTGTTTTAAAAGTTCTACTTAAAACAATGGCTTCCCCATATTCTTTTCAGATTGAGGCTGACCGCCTCCGTCAACAACAACCATCCCCGCCTTACCTTCGGTGTCCTTTATTTCAGGAGCCTCACTTGGTTTTTTAAGGTTTACCTTTCGGTTTGTTTTAGAGATGGACTCAATTGTTTTAACGTGCATTTGTTGCAACATCTCCGCAATGAGTTCGCGTCGAACGGATTTGATTCCCCAAAGGGTGTCCATTGTCAATTCATCGGTATCGATGCCTTTGTCGGTTTGCCAACGAGTAAAGAAGTCTTCGTAGGTCTGAGTATTCTTCCCAACAAGCTCCTTCATTTCTGCCGTGATAGGCACGTTTAGTTCTCCGACTCCATCGACTGAGAGCTTGAATTCTTGCAGACCACTTAGCGATTCGTCTCGTTTCTTCCAATATGGCCCGTACTTTTCTGCAACTTGCTCAGGAGTTTCCTTCTGAACAGCAGAAGCCGGCTTCTCTTTAGGAACGGCGTAACGCCTTGCAACATCTTGCATATAAGACAATGCGTTGTTATACGCATCATCATAAGCAAGGTCTGCTCTATCAACCTCTCTAGGGGTAAGGGCTTCTCTCTCAGCTTCCGTTAGTTTCAGAAGAGCCAACTTCTTTTCGATATTAGCTTCTGTTGCATTTGGATTTGTAAGCTCAAGGTGTTTCTTGATTACCAAGTCCTTGTCTTCCTTCGTCCAATCCTTGCTTGATTGGTAGTAGGCTTCAATGCCTCCTCCGGTTTCAGCGTGGAATTTTTGAAATGCCTTTACGGGCTCTGCGAGTTCCTCCTTTATCGACAAACTAGATAAGTCTTCGAGGGATTGGAACCCCTCTCTTTCTTTCAAAAACTTCAAAACGTCTTGCTCCTGAACCTCGTAAGTCTCCTTACGTTCTTGAGGTTTGGGTTGCTCGGGTTCGTTAGGCTTTTGACCTCCATCGAAATTCACTTCAAATGGAGTATCTTTCTTTTCGTCTTTCTTATCGGCCTTCGGTTTCTTTTTCTCTTCAGGCTTGGACTTGTCTTCAGGCTTTTCGGCTTCAGGCTTTTGCTTAGAGGCTTCCCCCTTAGCTTCCTTGTCCGCTTCCCCGTCGGTCTTTTCCTTGCCGTCTTCAGTCTTCTCTTTGCCGTCTTTGTCCTCTTCAGGTTTGGGGGGTGTTCCCCCTTCGGGCTTAGCGAATCCTAAAAAAACATCTTCCGATGGCGCGATATTCTCAGGACTTTGCTGTGCGGATTTCTCTGCCGCCTCAGCAACTTCAGAGGGCGAACCTCCAAAGAATTCTGTTTGTGTTTCGGTACTCATTGCTTCTAATTGGAATTTGCAACAAGTATAGTGAAGATTTTTTTATGGGTAATATTTTGTGGGTAATAGAAAAACCCGGCGTTGGGGGCCGGGCTTTGATATGCAACACAAAAGGAGGTGCGAATCACGATTTGTGTAGAGGTGTAGAATCCGTTATGCCTTTGGAAAGCTACGAGGCAAATGTACGGATTTCGTAACTTACCGGCAAATAAATTCAAATGAAGAAGCGAGTAACACAACCGCCGTTTGTTATTGGGGAGCCGGTAAACCTATCAAGGTTTAACCCTAGAAATAATCGCATAGAAAAGGTGCGCAAGACTATTCGCAAAAAGGATGGAGTGATTGAATCTGTGGAGAAGATTGAGGTGCAGGATGTGGTTGAGGTCGAAGCAGAGCAGTCCCTAGACGGCGTCGGATACTTGCTGTTTGCAATAAACGACGCTGCGGAAAAGTTCGGAGTAAGCCTAAAAGAGTGCTTGGTTCTTTTGTATTTGAAAAATATTGTGGGATTTACTCTCGCCCTAGAAACAAACAAGGGGGTTATTCGACTAGGCGACTACGAGAAGATGGGGTACATCGAAAGGGCAACAACAAAAAAGAAAGTGTATCAGTTGTCGGGCTTCGGGAAGGATATTGTGAGCTTTATTCACGAAAAGATTTCTGCTCCGGAAGAGTACCTGCAACACCACAAAGGCGTAAGTAGCAAGGGCGCAGATGTTGCGGTATCTAAAGTTCTTGGGTCTATGTTTGACTAGACGATGTCGTAGGCGGGGGCGTCTTTAAATTGCCTGAAAGAAGCTGAGCGATTTCTCTTCTGTCTTCTTGTGAGGTTTGAGGCGTGGAGTATGTAGATTTGCTCTCCAATCATTTCGACAACGTAGTGGTTTTCTTTCTCCTTCATCCACCCATCAACTTTTTCGATTCCTGAAACAGTTATGAGCGCACTAGGAAACCTTGCTTCCATTGCCTTTTTTCTAAACAAGCTTATTGCAGTCAGGCATTTAGTCCGAGAACTAAACACAGAGATAGAGCGAAAGCGGTATGTTTCGTTTTTCACGGTTGAGTGAATGACGGCCTCAAAGTAAAAGCCACCTTCTCCGTCTCTGTGTATTTCAATTCTCGGCAACCTCACTACTTTGAATTTATTGCGTCAACGACGGCTTGTTTGTTGGGGAGTTTTTCGGCGCCCTTCACGCCGGCTTTCTTAGCCATAGCATTTAGGTCGGCCCGAGACATCTTTGCATTAGCCTTTTTTGTTTCCTTCTTCGGCTCTGCAACAACCTCTTCGGCTTTCGTTTCGATTTCCTCTACGGGCTTTTCGGGAGCAGGAGCCGAATCGGTTAGCTCCACTTCGTGCCCACAATAGGCCATTACAGAATGAATTCCGCTTAAGGCTCCGTTTGCGTTCTTGTAGGTTTCGCTTGTCCCAATGATGTGCCCGTTTCTCGCGTGAAGATTGAAGTATTTCTCTCCGTTCTTAGCGTCAGAAATTATAAATCGGCCCGGATGCTTAGCGTTCATTTTCACAGAGGCAATCCCCGCCTCAGCTTTTTCTTTCGAGGAATACATCTCGCTTTGCAAGATAACCTCTCCGTTGTCTGCTTTTAGTACGAAGTAGTGTTCTCCGTTCTTAGCTTTCTTAATTTCAAATGGCATAATTACTTGGTTTTAAATCCGTTCTAAGGTAAGTGTTTTGTTTTTCAGTCGGCGGCCGCCTTAGTAATCAAAGCACAAGCCCCCGATACTTGTTGCCGGCCAACATATCCTCTCCGTCACTTAAGTTCATTTGGTTTGAGATGTCTTGCAAGAATTCGGGAACAGGTAATCCGGATGGGAATATCTCGATTAGCACATCGTCAAGACCAATCTCTTCTCTCCCGTTCCTCTTCGCCCAAACGTGCAAGTAGTTCGCAACGATAAGCAAGTGTCTCGTTGATGCAGACTCGTGTATCAAAAACAGCATTGCAACAACACTTAGGTTTGTCGAGAAATAGCCCGACAAAATTTCTTTCGTGTGCTTGGTTATCGGATGTTCGTCGCTTATAAAAGAATCTATTGAGATAGGAACGCTGATGTCCCTCTCTAGTTGCATCAATCTTGTTGCTATATCAATAGCTCTGTCGTCGTAAAACTTTTTCGGAGAAGCCTCTACGCTCTCAATTAAATCTCTGAACCTTTGTTCTTCTGTCATAGCCAATGCTGTTTTATTAATTCTTCTATTGGGGCACGGAGCAACATAAAGGCGTCTCGCTTTTCTTCTGCAACCATATCAGGAGTAAGGGAGTACCAAACCAAAACCGAGATAGGAACATCAAGTGCTTCCGCTATTTTTTCAAGCGTCGCCTTAGAAGGGGCTCGTGCGCCCGTCTCGTATAGCGATATATTCTCTGTTCTAATTCCCGCCCTCTCAGCTAGTTCTCTTTGGTAAAGACCCCTGTATTTTCGCAAAACAAGGATGCCCCTGCCTAACCCAACGTCTTCCCAATCTCTTAGCTTTTCGCTCATTGTGTGTATTAGTTTCTCAAATATAGTAAATATGTACCAATAATACAAGTTATCAGCCTAATACTTTTTCCCTCCGTGCTTGTGCTCTCGCATTGTGTTGTAACGAATCTTTGCAAGAACGTGGGAGTGGACGTCTATTTTTTCGTGGCCGCACCAATCCAAAATCCTAATGATTGTGTCTGCAAGTTCGTCTCCTTTGGTGTCCTTCGCTTTGTCCTCGAACAGCATTTTAAAGATGTTGTTGTCTTTTTCCTCTAGCAACAACTTCATTGTTTCAGGATTCGGCTCAGGCTTTGTTGGTTTTCTTTCAGCCTCAAGGGCTTCGCTCAGCTCTGAATGCATTAGCCCAATGCAATGAGCGAAAGTTCGAGGCTCATCCCACCACCCTTTCTCGATGTTTGCTTTGTAGATTGTTAGCGATAGGTCGCTTAAGTTTAGCTTGTTTTTGTTGCTCATAATTCTTTTAGGTATTTCTTTATTCTTCAGGTATTTCTTTCCATTTTTTATTTGAGAATAACGCAAGCCATTTAGCCCGCGTCTCTGTTCTTTGTTTTCCGGACGACTCATTTACAATGGTGTCTTTTGCTTGCATAGCTTTGTGGCCGGCGCCCCTATCGGTTCTTACAACACGAAAGATAACGCCGTTGCACTCAGCCCGCCTTACGATAGTAAAGTCTTCATTTACCATAGGAGCCCTACACTTCTTTATCTTGCCGGGCCATCTCTGCTTTTACTGAATTGATTATTTCTTCCATTTGTTATCTCTTGCTAATTACTCTAACTTGTATTTTCATTGTTCTGATGTTTTAGTTCTGAATCCCCATCGGGTATGCGCTAAAAATGTTCGCCCTTTATGGTCTATCCACTTAAACACTTCCCTTCCGTTCACTCGGTCTACAAAGGCACAATCCGTGCGCTTCATTTTTATTCTGGAAATAATACTATTCATTGTCTTTGGTTTTATAATGCTTCAAATTCGTTTTCCATTTCCTTCAAGTCGTTGCTTAGTTGCGTGTGCTGCCGGTGCAAAAACTCCCGCACGTATTTGGTGGGCAGTTTTAGGGCGTGGCCGGCAAATTTGCAAGTAGTAAATCCGTCCCCCGTTGCAAGGTAGTGTAGTGTTCTGTTTATTTCTACTAAACTATTGCTAGTTACGTCTATTTGGTTTGCCAACGCATTGGCTTTTTTAAGAGTTTTTGTTTTCATTGTATTTGGTTTTAGGTGGTTTCATTTCAGCCAATTCGTCCATCATATCTCGTATATCTGAATCAGTCCAGCGTTGTTGTGTGTAATCAGCGCTACCATCCCGCACACCTTTTAAATAATTGTATCGCTCTTGGCTCTTTGCGTAGGCTTTCAATTCTTGCTCAATAGCTATGCGGGTTGCAATTCTATCGTGAGAAGTTTGGTGCGGGAAATATTTCATTATTTCCTCTACGTGCTTTTCCTCTGTTCTATTCATTGTCTTTGGTTTCAAATATATGTTCAACAATATCTTGCAAGTTGGAATAAACCTCGTAATACCCGAGGCTGTGCCCTAATTCCCAAGCAAGTGTGGTACAACCTTGCTGATAAATCTTGGGGACTTTGCTCGATTCAAAAAGCTGTTTTTCTTTTTTCTTATACTCTGCTTTATTCATTGTCTTTGGTTTTTCTGTTAAACGTGCATAGTGAACGATATACGGAAGTTAGCAACAATAAAATTATTCCTTTGTTGCCAAACCCCAACCAAATACAAATCCGCCAATAGATGTGCTTATATGCCACAAAGGATTGCTTGTTATGGTTGCAGTTAAAAATCCTAAACCTAATAACAATAAAGCTATAATCAATGTTGTTTTCTTTTTACCCATAATTTTAAAGATTTCTAACAACGGCTATAAGTTATTGCTAAGTCCGTTGTTTAATTAAAGAGATTTATTTCTTATCGGCAACACCTCATAGCCGTAACCCGTTATGTGGCATTATATTTCGTCAACTATTTTTTGAACTTTAGTTTACGCATCTTGTAAGTGGTTTTCAATTATTGCTTCTGCTAAATCTTCAAATTGATATTCTCTAATTGTTCTTTGGTCATCATTTAATTGTTTAAATGAGTACGCTCTAATAGTGTCAAGTACTTCCTCTTTTAATTCTTCGTCCATAGTTATAAATTTAAAAGGGAAGTATTAAACTTCCCAATATGTTGTTGATGTTCTTATTTCGTTTACAAGGCTTATTGTTTGTGATAATGTTACCCATCCTGATTATCCTTTAAACCAATCTTCATCCAACTTCTGTGGTTGGTGTTGTTCAAGTTGTGGCGCCGAGTAGTCTGTTGCAACA
>Ga0070746_10000253_pt1 | contig 31212 bp, 44 predicted proteins | sample VirMetDEL_Mar_21_FD_77016 | JGI IMG/M metagenome (GOLD analysis project Ga0070746, IMG submission 77016) | Aqueous microbial communities from the Delaware River and Bay under freshwater to marine salinity gradient to study organic matter... | ecosystem: Environmental > Aquatic > Marine >...
CACGGAACCTGAATAGCGCTTAGATTCCAGGAAGGACCCGTTGACATTCTCACAGTGCATCGCCCGCCTCACCCATCCTGATCCGCATGTCGAACGCTCTCTCGGCCTGCGTCCACTTGGCGATTGCGTCCTGATGCCGCCACAGTTCCAGCAGCGGTTCGCCGCCCCGCTCGAACTCCACGAGGACGACGGGTTGGTCGAAGTTTCCCACCAGCAGGCTGTTGAGCAGGTGCTGCTCCTCTTGCTTGTAGGCGTAGGTGATCGGTTTGAAGCCAGCAGCCTTAGCCGCGGTGGGTGTGAGCCGCTCAAATCGCTCTGTAGCGTGCCTCTCGACCGTTTCCTGCGTGGCTATGAGGTGTCCGTAGGGCAGGAAGCCCCGCGCCTTGATGCCGCCCACTGCTCGGCGTGCTGTGGCGGGCGTGCATCCGACCCGATCTGCCACCTTGCCCGCCTTCGGTATCTTGCCCCAGCCTCGGCCGATAGCGTGCGTGACCAGTGAGAAGTAGACGATGAGCTCGCTCGGCTTCCACGCATCCCTCCTGTGTGCTGACAGTGCTGCTTCGAGCAGCCGGATAGCTACGATGTGTGCGCTCTTTCCTGTTGGGTCGAGGGGGATCATCCGAGCAACTTTACTATGGCGGCGACGTCTTTGGCCAGCTCTTTGTCGCTGGATATGGAGCGGGAGACAGAGCCATGGTTGTTTCTTATCGTCGCCTCTGATCTGTTCAGGTAGCTGCCGATCGCGACGTTCGAGATGCCGCAGAGCTCAACCATCAGCGCCTGTGCTATTTTGCTGGTGCGTGCGGCCTGGTCGGTGTGGTCCTTGAATGATGGGCGGTCCATCGTGCGGATGCGTTCGGGTTGAACGCAGAAGTGATTGCATGTTGCTTCGAGGACGGCTTCTGGTGTGTGTTGTGTTGTTGTCATGATCTGTAGCTGCTCCACGTAAACGAGCAGACGACCGAGTCTGAGCGGATGCGGTCATGGATCCCGGGCAGGCCGATGAGTTGGGCGATGGTCTTTGCTCCGGCGTTGGAGGCCATGACTGTCGGCATCTGTCGCTGGTAGCGGTGATCGAGGATTTCGGCCCATGTCTCGGGTGCGTCTGCTCGATCTCCTCCGACGACCCACTCGTCGAGGACCAGGCATTTGGCCTTCTTCGCCTTCTCGACCGGACACGGCTCTCGGTGGTCATTCATGCGGGCACCTTTGAGTCGGAATAGCTCCAGCGGCGTGGTCATCCATCCGCCTCCAATCGCTTTCAGGCTGGCGGCTGCGAGGTGGCTCTTACCGGTCCCAGGATGGCCAGCAAGGACGAGGAACGTCTTTCTGGCTGCCTCGTTGCGGATGTGGGCCTCGATCCACGATACCACGCTTGCGACCATCTTTTTCTGCTCCTCTGTTTCTTTCCGGTAGCCAGCAACGGTTGCGTCGATGAGGCGAGGAGGAATGCCGGCACGTTCCCAATTCGGGGTCGAGGCGCATTCGGCGCAGGCAACGTATCTGATCTCGCCACGTGAGAGCATCCAAGCATCGACCTGTCGCGGCTTGTGTGCCGGGTTGCGATCACATGGGATCGACTCAGGCCGTGTGCCGAGCTGCTTGCGAAGTCGCTCACGGACGGCTTCGTAGGCCAGATCGTCGAGCGGTATGGTTTTTGTGAAGATAATGCTCATAAGACGTTATCTAGTGGGTCGAATACCATGGGCGGTCTCACTCCTCGAAGCTGCGGCGCTTTCTTGAACTCGGCGATTTCGTCTTCCCACCCGTCCCTGTTGATCCAGGTAGTCGGATGCGGTATCAGGTGGCTATCTTGCCACTGTTCGGAATTGGTAGCGGCATCGAGTGCGGTCATGACCTCTGGCAGGGCTGGCAGCCGTTTCTCGCGCTTGGCTCTGGTCCATGCTTTGCGTGCTTGCCCCTTTCCGACCTTTCGAGGGTATGCGGCCCAGAACGCATCAAACGCTTGTTTGATTGCATCAGCATCATCGCCAGATGATGAAGAGTCAGCTTCAGCTGACGATACAGTAGAGGCCGAGGACAGGGACAAGGACGTGGTCGTGGACGTGGTCGTGGTCGCTTGGGTGTTTGCTTCCGTTTTGCTTGCGACTTTGCTTCCGTTTTGCTTGACGTTTTGCTTCCGTTTTGCTTCCGTTTTGCTTCCCGTTTGCTTCCCGTTTGCTTCTCCACCTCTCTTTCCGGACTCAATTCGGGCGTCTCGAATGCCGTTTCTGATGGCCAATTCGCGCTCCATTCGACTGTTGCGGAGTCGCCCGTCTTCGCATTTATTGAACTTATGGCCGATCTGCTCCCAAGGTTCATGCCACTCACCTGGGAAACATCCACCAGCGCGGCAGAATGCTCTCTCGTCCTCTGTAGGGTCAGGGATCGAGTCGCTTGTTGCTTGGTGAAGAAGTAAGCGGAAGTAGAGCCCAAGCGCGTCGTTGTCCATCTCAGCTATGCTGCCGAGAAAGTCGTCAGGATAGAGCGCGATCCAAGGCGATTTTTTGCGAGTTGTTTTTGCGCTCATTATTTAGTCCTTGTTTAGGTTAAGATCACAAATTGCAAAAAGAATCTCTTGTGCATTTTCTGCATCGCGTTCGAGTGACTTAATGGCCCTGTCCATAGCGTCATCTGCATCCTCTGGGTCGGATGCGTGCTTCAGCTCAAAATGGGTGCGCCACAATGACCGCTCAAGTGATTTCGCCAGGCTCTGGGCATTGTTAAGGCTTTTTCCTTGATCATTATTTTTTCTCTCTTCGTTCATTTTTACATAAAAAAGCCCGTTCCAAGTGCGGCATCGAACGGCGAAGAGATAGCGCCACCGCACCCGAAGACGGGCAAATTTTTAGATCTCATTTTTGACGTGGTTCGACTCACGGTGTCCTAATTTTTGCATTTCACTCGCGCTCGGTCAACCACTAAAATGGCTCGTTTTGACCCTGCGGCATTGGGGAGCGGACTGGGTCGCCGAACTCATCGCGGACGACGTTCTGCTGATGCTGTGGCGGTTGCGACTGCTGGCCCCGGTCGCGGTCGACGTCGTAGAGACTGAGCCAACCACTCCATTCTTGGCCGACTGGGACCGCGTCGAGCTTTAGACTGATGCGGCCTTGGTCGTCGCTGAATGCGGATCCGCACTTCTGGAATCGCTTTTTTTCGTTGCCTTCCCGGTCTGTGTATTTCCCGACTGTGGCAACGAGATCGTGTGTTTTTTGCATGTGTTTTGTGTGTGTTTTTGTTTGGGTGAGTGTTACCATTGAGAGTCTTCGTCAGCGAACATTTTTCGTTCCGCTTCCAATGTTCTCCATTCTTGATTTCTGGAAATTGCACTTCCTTTTAAGTGTGAAGCCTTAGATTCAAACGCTTTATCAATCTTCCAAAGTGAAAGCCTGTGATCGTAATTAGCTTTTGACTCTCCCTTTTTTCGTTTGGGTTTTTTCTTCATGCTTCAATCTTGAACAGGCGAATCATGCCGACCTGGTGGCGGCATATTCTTTGCGTTCGCCTAAATAGCCCTCCATACACGTTTAGGGCGGGCGTGGGATTTCCTACGGTTGGAATTGCGGTATCCCTCCGGCGTTATAACTTTACCCGAAAGCGAGCGAAATGCGGCTCCTATCACCCGCTTTTCTTCACATTCTTCAAGGTTCGGAAATGCTTTCAGAACATCGTCACTGGTAAAGGTTTCTAATTCTTCAGCGATCAGACAGATAGCCGACTTGAACTGGTCTAACCAGTGATCCCTAGCAATAGCAACGGCATCAATTGCAGATTCTCGCTCATCCCTAGCCTTTGCATAGTCGAACAAGTCGCTAGACGCCCAGAACTCACCCGCTGGGGTGCTAGAGTTGGCCGTATTTAGTGTTTCGGTTTTGGTGTTCATTTCGCTCATTGGTTTGGTTTTGGTTTGGGTGAGTGTTACTCGGCGCAGCTCCGGTCCTGCCACAGACCGTCCTCAAGCGCCCAGACTTGGATAAAAGTGCCGGGGTCGTCGCCCCAGGTCTTGAGCGCGGTCAGTTCTGCGATTTGAGCGTCGTCGCTGATGCCGAATTGCTGCTTTGTGAGGCAGTCTAGCACCAGCTTCGTCGAGTTGTCTGCGTCTGGCTTAGTGTATTTCGGCTTGAAGCCACGCGCCCGATTTTTCTTCGGCTCCGACTTCCGCCACGGCCACTGGAACTCGATACGAACGCCGACCGGCCCTTTGTACGGATTTCCTCTCGGAATTGAGCTTAAATAGTGATTTTCAGCGAGTTTTAGCGCTTTTTTCTTGTAGAACATCGGGAGCGTGGCGCCGTTTGTCGGCACGCACCGAACGCCTTTCATCTGCGCGGTCACGGTAGGCGGTGCACCTGGTATGAAGAGCTTCAGCATGGTCTGTGAGCGTCAATTATGCATTTTATCGCCAACAGTCTGCTGATGGCTCCTGATAGGGTCTCGCCATCGGGAATGTTTGCGGTATCATAAATGGAGGACTGCATGGTTCTGAGGTGTTCTACCTCCAATTCCAGTGCCTTGATTTGCTTCTGCGTTTTCTGTTGTTCTGGGCTCATAATGATAGTTCGTTCCACAGTGCATAGATCGCCCAGCCCTCCTCTGCCGGTTCGAGCTCAATTGGCAGACCCGCCTCGTCCTCGACTGAGTCTATTTCTATGCGCTCCTCATAGTCTGGCTCAATGGCTGCTCCGTGGTGGTCTCGTTGTCCTTTCTCGAATGGGTAATAGGTGCCGTAAACGGTCGCCTCCATATCGTCTCTTATGTTCACTGTTGCGGTTAGTTGCATGGCATCGTCTCTAAATCTTCCATGATTTCCCTTGCTGCGTAGTCAGGCACGGTCAGTTCGCCGTCTCCGTATCCGGGCCAGTCGTTGATCTCGCGGCACCGTGCGAGACGCTCCAGCGCTGCTATGCCGACTTCCTTTCCCCATCGAGTATATTCTTTTGGGATGCTGTAGGTAGCGTTGAGGAATGGCGCGGTCGGCTCAATGGCGAGAATGCGGAACTCCTCGAATGGAAGCCCCTCAAGCTCGCAGAGGAGGCGATAGAACCCTGCCTGCCGAATGTAGCCATATGAGAATGCCAGCCGACCGAATCCTTCAGGGCTCGCATCTCGCGTCGTTTTCACGTCCCAGATAGTGCCTGTTTTTCGGTCGTAGAGATCCATGCGGCCTTTCAGCATCATCGGCCCGTAGTCGCTTTCGTATTCGGTGACGACTGACATCTCAGGCTCTCCGCGTTGGAGCGCCGTTTTGAACTCCCCTTGCCAGACATTGGCGCGGCCTTGAGTAGCTGCTGAAAGTTCGGCCTCGGTTATGATCTCGCGGTCGTCCTGGGATTCTTTCCAAGTCTTATAGGTGGCGATTGCTTTCGAGAACGATTTCGCCTTAGATCCGGCGGCCTGAGCCTCTGTCAAAAGCCGTTCCTGCGTCTCGGCGCAGAGGCAGGCGTAGTCCCTCTCTAGGTTCTCCGGCTCAAGGATAGCCGTGTGCCAGAGGCGTCCAGTGGCCATTGCAGGAGAGTCTGAGTCCTCCTTGTTGTCTTGGTCCCATTTGTAGCGAGCAGGACAGTCGAGGAATGTTTTGAGACTGCTATTGTTGACAGCATCAATGGCACAGTAGTCGCTGAAGGGTAGGTTTTGCTCGATCATCGCCGTCCTCCTTTTCTTTTCGTTACAGGCGCGCCCCAGACTCTGACCGCTGGCACGCCCTTTTCGCCGAAGGCGTCCACTTTTGCTTGATAGATGCCTATCTTGTTACCGGCCCATCTGCTCATGTTGGGTCCAAGTTTCCGGGCGATTGCTCTGGCGTTCGTTTTGTTGAGTACGAGCCCTCTATCTTTGCCGACAAAATGGACGACCGGCTTGTCAATCGGTCTTCCGTCTGCGGCCTTGACTTTTCCGGCTCCGTCAATGCGCTCGATTTCGACTTCGACCGGCTTGTCGGTCGGCAGCATGAGCGCTTCGATGAAGTTTCCCGGATACTGATCTGCGAGGTTCACAGCCAGACTTTAGCGGTTCCGATGATTACGGTAGCGGTTCCAATGACGAGGATTGCAATCCATGTCCAGAATCTCTTTCGGACTCGCTGGTTCTCTGTGGCGTAGCCGAGAGAAAATTCTTTTCTCCGGCGTGGTGTTTCGTGGTCTTGGTGCATGCTCATTTGGTTTTGGTTTTGGTTTCTAGCCCGTCGCGGATTAGCGACCGGATAAATTCAGAGACGGTCATGTCTCTGCTTTTTGCTGCGAGTTGCAGCTTTTTGACCATGCGCGGCGGCATGGAGATGGAGACTGTGGCGGGAGGCGTTTTGCTCATGGCGGCTATTCTTCCATAGCCGCCGAGCGTTGTAAAGCGATTTCTTGAGAAATTTTAAGAAATTTCAATTCCGGCTTTTCAACTCAATCGTGAGATCGTTGATCGCATCGCTCAGTTTGTTGGTCGTCTCCCGGTGTTCCTTCCTGTCCAGTTGACGCTCGTTCCGGTCCTCGTCGAGGATGTGCGAAATGAATTCCTTGTGCTCCGTGTCTTTCGTTTTGATCGCGGAAATGAAGCTCCGCATTTGAGCGAACAAGGCGGCGATGACCAGCCCGGCTAGGCCAAATCTGCCCCATGCTGCGGCACTGGAAATTTCTTCTATCATTTCTTTGGGCGGTTGAGGTCTTCGACCACGCGGCAGAGATGTATCGTCGTGACGCTGGTCGCAAAAAACGCGATGAACCTGAGCCCCGATTGCAGCTCGACCGGCACGCTGGGAAGTTTTCCGGTCCAGGCCAGAATACTGAATTTTAAGGTTACCAGCCCGATGCAGGCCTCTCCCAAAAGCATTCCGAAGAGCGCCATTGTGAGTCGCTTTGAGTCGCCTTTGAGGAATTTGTTGTGCCACCAAAAGCGCCCAGCAACAAAAATTGATAGGATGACGGTTGCGGAACCTAACGCCACAATGAATGCGGTCAAAACGTCGTCTGTCATCAATTCACAAATTCGAAATGCATCCCGTCTGGAGTCGGCCAGTAGCCTCCCCATTGGGCTCCGTGGCGGGCGAAAATGTCCACAACGACTCCTGGCAGGTCCGGCTCTTCTCCGTATCCATTCAGACCGATCGCCATGTCATAGGCCGCTCCCCATGAGTGAACGCTGAGACGACTGCCGCCGACTCTTTTCCGCTTATTGAAGCATCCGCCAGTGACGTCGAGCTGATGGCGGCGAATCAGGTCTTCCGGCAGTTCGGCGATTTCTGCCAGCGCCGCGCCGAGGAATGGCTCGATCTTTTTGTGGCAATACATCCGCATTACGAGCTGTCCGCCTGGGACGTAGAGATGCAGCGGAGCAGGAAGCTGCAGGTGCGTCATGTTCGCGGGGTCGCCGGGCTCGCCGTAGAACTCGCGCAGCTCCTCGTCAGTGTCTCGCGGCCATGCAGTCGCGGTCTTCGGCTTCGGTGCCGGACTGTCGCCGAGTATTTTCCGCATGGATTCGAGACCTGCGGCGAGGAGCGGACCAGGCTGTCCGTCTACGGCCCCGCAATTGTGGCCGAGACCGTTCAGGGATGCCTGAAGAGTCTGGATCAGTTCCTTTCTCATGCTCGCTTATCCTTTCGGCTTCGCAACCAATCGGCCCCACACTGCGCCGATGAGACCGGCGAGGGTCACAAGCTCGGCTGAGTTGAGAGAGACAATTTCGACGATCCCCTCAAATTCGTGCTTCACGCCGTATTTGTTCGCGGCAAAGCCCGCGAGTCCGAGCAAGAGACTGATGAAAGTCTTTTTACCGTTGAGGAAGTCGCCCTTAAGTAGTTTTTTGATCATATTCGTGTTCTCCGTGTTGATTTTTCCGCGTGTGCGGGTTCGGGTTCGGAAGATTTTCTGGTGTGGTCGCATTGCTGTTAGATGGTGATGCCAGAAATATATTTAAGCGCTAATCGAATGGACCATCTGTTGAGAAAATAACATCGTCTGGCGGGGCCGATGCTTGCGAAATATCATTCCCATTGCCGGAATTGTCGTTCATGTCATCTGAGTCAAGAAACCACCATCCGACGAGCGAGTCTGATACGTGTGTGCCTTCAAAGAGGTTAGTTCTATCTGTCGCGTCTAATACTTTGGAATAAACTCGCAAATCTGCGGCCTTATATTTACCAATAGTCGCGCTAGAAAGGTCTGTTCGTATTCCGAACGTCGTCCTTGTAGTGTTTCCTCTGTTATAGTTGTTGGATGTTTGGGTAAGCGCGGCGCTATCATCAGTGTAAAAGGCAACAGCAGAAGTGGAGTTGGTGAATGTAACGACACAATGAATCCACGTGTCTGTGGAGATGGGGTTTGAAGTAGTTCGTCTATTTGTTACGAGTGAGCCACCCTCGTCTACCCTCATAGCGAAATTAGAGGCAGTATAACGATAAACACTCCATACGTTACTGTTAGAGTCGTTGAACTCTATTATGTATGGATTAGCATTGGTGTTATCATTTTTCATCCAGAATGCGACGGAAAAGTCCCCCCCAACTAAATCAAGCTCGGCTGGTGCCGATGAAATGACACCGTAGCAGCTTGTAGTGTAGGCGTCCCAATATCTTGAGCTGCCCCCAAAAGCTGGCTCGCCCCCGCCGCCAGCCGCGAACGCCTTCCGTCTATGTTGGAGGTAACTCATATCTACTGCGGCCCATCGAGTCGCCGGATTGCCCACGCGAGCGCGGACTGAACCTGTGCGTTAGTCGCGTTCCCGGCTCTGAGTGTGGTGATCCAGTTCGAGGTATTCGCGCCTTCTGAGTTGTGCGCCTCCTGCTCTGCGAGTGCGTCGATCTCGGGCTGAGAGAGCGCAAAGATCTCGCGAGACTGGGTCAGCTCCGTTGCCGTGACCACATCCGCGGCCTTTTGCAGTCGCTGAGTTGCCGGGTCGAATGCGGGGTCATCAGCAATGACGACTGGCACCCATTTGAGTGCCGGGCTCTTGTGTGTGAGATCCGGCGGCGTGTCGCCTCCAAAATCATGCCGCTGACCATTATCAGTCAGGGTGCCAAGTTTGATGAGTGCGTGTTTTGCCATTGTTTTTAGAGTGCGGTTGCGAGGTCAACTGTGCGGCCAAATTCGAGTTGGACGCCCATAAGTCCGGCGTCTGCGTTCATGGTGTCGTTAGCGTCTCCGACCACGCGGGTCACCTCAAAATAGACTGGCTCGCCCGCTGCTGCTCCGGTGATCGTGATCGCTCCTGATATCGGACTGATGTGCATTTCGGCGTCCCCTGCGGTTTCCCAGGTGTCGTCGGTATCCACGCTGGCAGGCATGGCAGCATCCATTGTTTCAGCCTGCGTGAATGACTGCCCGGCTATGCCCCATGTGACTCCTCCAGCTGCGCCTGCGATGGTCGTCCAGTGGAATTTTGCCTGCACCGATACGGACGTATCCCAGCCCGGTGGGAAGGTTACCCAGAATCCGACTCCCTGCTCGGTTCCGGTGACGAACTCCATGGTGTCTACCATAACGTCATTCGTGGCCAGCTCGGTCGTGGTGCTGGTCGCGCCGTTGGTCGTTCTCGGGATCATTGCCCCGGCGTTCACGTAGATATGATCGAAGACGGTGGTGAAGTCGGTGACCACCTGTCCATCATTTCCGGCGTCGTCCGTGAACATCGGCAGGTTCGGAGTCGCCGTCTGCGTCCACCATTGTCCGGCACCTGCCACGTCTGCCTCTGCTGCTGCCTGTTCGCGTTGCGTGAGAACGCCCGAGTCGATGATGTCGAAGCCGTCGCCGTCCAAGGTTCCACCGAGGCTTGGCGTTGTGTCTTCGGAGACGTTGGAGATTCCGCCGCCAGTCGCGGCTTCTAGCGAGATCAGGCCGCCTGCGTTGTCGTAGGTTAAGACGTAGTTGTCTTGACCTGCTCCGACCGTCTGGTCAGCGTCCAGCGTGAAGTTGCCCAGCGCAATGTTCCCGGTGCCTTTCGCAGCCAGGTTAAGATCCACTGCCGCATCGTCTCCGGCTGCGCGGATGATCGGCCCCGAGCCCGTGGCCTCGTTCTCGATCTCGACATGGTTCACGGCGCTGGCATCCTCAACGAATGTGAGCAGTTCGTTGGTCCCGTCGCCGATGGCTTGCCCGTTGATGTCGAGCTGCCCGCCGAGTTGCGGTGTTGTGTCTTCGACGACGTTTGACAGGGTTCCTGTTCCTGCTCCGATGGTGGCGCGGACTGTGGCCGCGTCTGCATCATCGAGAACGGTGCGGGCAAATGCTGTGCAGGTGATTTCCTCGACGGTTCCGGCTCCGGCTGTAGATCGGCCCAGCAGAACGTCGGTGCCGCTGGTGTCCTGCATTTTGTCGTAGGTCACCGAGTCGGCTGCGATGGTCAGTGCCGTGTCGCCAGTTACGTCCCCGGTGTGGTTGGCGTTGGTGACTTTGGCATTGTTTGCAGTGACATCCGTCTGAAGCTGAGAGCCTGCTAGTCCGAGCGGCGAGATGGTGCGAGTGTCATCGGTGCCTGTGTCGATCTCTGCGGATGTGGCAATCTCCGCAATGCCTGCCACGGTTACTGATGCTGCTGCCTCGTCGCCCGTGTTTGTGCCGCTGTGACTTCCGCCGCCGAGCGTGGTGTCGGCGTTGATCGTTAGCGTGCGGTCAGCGTCACCCGTGGTCAGATTTAGCGTGCGGTCTGCGGTCAGATCCGAGTTCGGCTTGAGGATCAGATCGTGGCTGGCGTTGGTATCCAGCACATGCAGTCCGGTATTCGGGAACGTCAGTCCGGTGCTGAGAGTGTCGCCGTCCGAAACGTCGCCTGCGCCTGCTGGAGTCTGCCATGAGCACGTCCCGTCTCCGTCCTCGCGAAGGAACTTGACGCCGCCGACTTCTCCAGTTGATAGGACGGCTGTGCCTTCCGGCGTGTGAGTTGCTAAGTCCGCGATGCTTTGCGCTGTGACGGTTTTTAGGTTGTCTGTGTCGTCAACGTCTTGGACAAGCACCTTGTCCCCGGTAGCGACCGTTGCGCCTGTCAGTGTCGCGCCGCTGATGTCCTCCTGAGCGCCAAGGGTCGTCCTCGCGTCCGCTGCGGTTGCGTCGTCGAGAACGGTGCGAGCGAAGGATGTGATTGTGGTCTCAACCGGCTGCGCGGACCCGTCGCCATACCAGAGCGTATCTGCTGTTAAGTTCGGCAGGTCGTTCACCCTCCCAGCTCCGGTCACCTGTATGACCCCAGTTGCCGCATCTACGCTGAGAACGCGGGCGATGGATTGAATTCCAGTCGCTGCTCCGGTTGGGCGGGTGGCAGTCAATGCGCCTGCGGTTGCTGAGACGTAGAGACTGTCGTTTACCGAGTATGTGGAGGTGTCGATTCCTTCCAGAACGCCCGAGAAAATAACGGTTCCAGCAGCCGCTTGGGTTATTGTTCCTCGGGCAATACCCAGCCCCGGCATCTCTCCGGCGGCGTCGGCGTCGGCCAACTCGATGAGCAAATTGCCAGCCGAGTATCCGGTGGCGCGAACAGCGCTTCCTGCAGTGATTGTTCCAGCGGTTGACTTGAGCGCAGAGATGACAACATCCTGAGCGTCGCCCGCAGGAGTTGAAGCCCCACCCACTGCCCCTTCGCCGAATTTAGGAGCGGCGATAAACTGCGCTTCGGTGCCGTCTGTCAGGTCGGTCGCTCCTTTTTTCACCACCAGCCAGCCTCTCAGGAGTCCGTTTTCGGAGATAGAATTTTCCGTGACATAGTTTTCGGAAGAGATGCCTTCAATGGCGAGTGCTTTTGTTGCGAAGTCTTCCACCCCGCGCTGCAACTTGATGTTGCCGCTGAGGAATATGTAAATTCTCTGGACCGACCACCTGTTGTTCGTGACTGCTGTCGTGCCGCCTGCTCCGTCGTCCAGGTTGTCCGGATCGATGAGCGTGTCGGTGAGCGGTCCTGATGTGCCGTCGCTAAAACGATATTGAAACTGCGCGAGCGTGTTCGCTGCGATGGTCCGGTTATGTGGGTTTGTGCTGTCCTGGTCGTAGTTGCCCCCCATCTTAAACATCACCCCTGCCGACTTGTCGATTGAGAGGTTTACGCCGTTCCCCGAGAAGACGTTCCCGCTGACGTTGACGAATCCGACTGCATCCGCTAAGTCCTGTAGCGATGAGACTGGCTGGTATGCCACGACCTGCTCATTGTTGACTGCCTGCACGGTGGCGAGGTCGGTGTGGACGATGACGCCGAGAAATATCTCGGAGCGGAACTCAGTCGAAGTGAGTGCCGATGTGCGCTCGACTATTGTACCGGCACTGTTTACGCTCACCCATGTTAGCAATGCGCTGGCAATGTTTGCAGGGGTCCGGTTCGACTCGCCTGTCCATGAGACATCGGTTATCGCTCCGGCTGCTGTGACCACGACGCCCGTGCCGTCGCTGATGCTGTATTCAGCGGCACCAGCCCCGGTTGAGAGGACGCCTCCGGTAAGCAGTCCCGTTGAGGCAGCGTGGTTGTCGGTCACATCTGAAATGACGTGAGTGTGCGAAGCGGCTGCGAATGCGGCGGCTTCCTGTCCGTCCAGCAAGTCGGCATCCAAAAGGGTGCCGGCACCATCCACGGTGAGCAGTGCGGCAAGGATCTCGGCTGCGCTCTGGTCTGCGGTAGCGCTCGCCTCAATGCCTGCTAATTTAGAAACTGCTGCGTCGTCGTAGGCGTTGGTATCGGCGTTCGACTCGTAGCTTGTCTTTATGCTCGCAGCGTCCAAATCCTTGTTAACCACCGTCCAGTCTGCCTCGCTCGCTGGCGATGCGCTTTCTGATATGATAACGTCGCCAATCTCAAGCGCGGTGCTGAAATATCCCGTGCCAGTGCCTGCAACCGTGACGGTGTACATTTCGCCCACTGTGGATGCAGTAGGTGCTGCCCCACTGGCATCATACGCCCCCTGGTAGGTAACTTGGCTCGTCACTGCGCCGTCCACGTATGCTTTGATTGACTCGCTGGTGGCGAGCGTCGTATTGGAAGCCGTCGCGAGCGTGTCGTCGTCGATGATGCTGCCACTCGGAGTGCCGCTAATGTCCGACTCCATCACCGCGCCTGCCGCGTTGACGTTCGTTGCGTCAGTAACGTCTGCGAGTGCCTCGATCCCGTCGAGTTTGGTGATCTGCGTGGCGGTTGCCAGCCCCTTTTGACCTGCGGTCGCGTCTTGAATATCGTCGGTGCCGTCCGTGTGCTCGGCGGCGTGCGCGGTCGGGTCGCGGTCGTCAGAGAGGCGAGCGTCAGCAGTGTCTATCAGGGTAGCATCGCCGATGATGGCGTTGATTTCTGCCAGCGTGTCGATGTCGGCGGGCTGCAATGCCGAGTCCGCAGTCGCGCCTTGCGCCGCTGTAGCAAACGATGCGGAACTGACGCCGCCGTCCTGGAGCAGCTTACCTGTGACTCCGTCGAAAGTGGCGAGGTTGTTGTCCGTTGCCGATGCAGGTCCGACTACATCGCCAGACCCTGATGGAGCTGTCCAGGTGCCGTCCGCCTTGAAGAATTTTTCTGCTGCGGCATCACCAGCGGCTGGCGCAGGAACTGCACCTGCTGCGCCTCCTGCTCCAGAGTCTCCAGTCATCTCGCCGAGTCTGGCTGCGGCTACGGTGCCAGACGTGATGTCTTCTCCAGCGTGAGTATGTGAAGCTGCTGCAAATGCAGCGGCTTCCTGACCATCGAGCAGGTCAGCGTCCAGTAGGGTGCCGGTTCCATCCACGGTCAGCAGTGCGGCGAGGATTTCGGCTGCGCTCTGGTCTGCGGTAGCAGAGGTCTCTATCGTGTCGAGTTTCGTTCCATCGACCGAGATGTCGCGCCCTTCTACCAATCCGCCGACGGTTAAATTGTTCGTGACATCGAGAGCGTCAGTATACATTTCCGCGAACCTGGTCGCATTGTTTCCCAGATCATGAACGCCATCCGCATCTGGAATGATGTCGGCGTTCACTGGGTCGCCCCATTGGTCGCCGCCACCTCCTACGCCGCCGGGCAGGTTGCCAACTTGGACTTTTTTCTTTGCGTTCCCATCCGCAGAATCCTCAATGATCACCAAGTCCGCGTTCACGGGCGAAACTTTTTCAGCAATGAGATTAATTTCCCCAGCAATATCATCGTGGATTGCGTCTGGATCGTTGCTCGCTCCCGGTGGTGTGTAGCCGTCCAGTGCCGAGCAGTCCCACTCAAAGACAACCTCAACGGTGTGGGTGCCATATACGGTCGGGGTGCCGGTCAGCGTGACCCTGACTGCCGTTGTTTCGTCTGAGGTGCTGGCGACCGTAACTCCACTCGGCCCGGTGATGGTCGCGGTCTGGACGTCGGCGAAGACTGCTTCGGCCGGGTAGGTTACGTCAACGAATGAATCGCCCGGTGCGATAGGTTCGGAGACGGTTTCGAGGCAATATCCTGGATCTGGGCAACTCATAATTCGGCAGAGTAAATGGTTTCGGAAGTGGTGGCCGATAGTCCGTCGGTCTCGGTGACTCGCTCGTTGATGATTTCAAGCAGGACCGGAGGCGAGCCCGCAATGTGGCGGTCTGCAACGAGGTCAGAATGGGCAATGGTCACGGCTCGTATGTCGGCCACGCTTGCGTAAATGTCATCAGCCGTGATCGGAGTCTGCACGCCTGTCGTGCCGTGAATCAAGTCGATCTCGAACTCTCCAGCCCGGCGCGCGGATGAGTAGACGCCGGGAGAGACGGATCGCACCTCAGCGAGAATGTCCTCGGCGCTGGCGTCCACTGGGATCGGATCCGTTGGGCTGTCGCCTGTCACCTGTAAAAGTATCGAGCCGCTGGCGGTCGGATGGAAAACAAGCCGGTCGATCTGGACCCCTGATCCAGCAAAGCCTGGTCCGATTGGCACGACCTCGACTGCATCCGGTGCGGTGGTCTCGGCCGCATACCATTCCGCGCGCGGAGTATCTGGCAGCCAGACGTCATAGACCCAGTTCCCTGCGCTGCCCTGGCTTGCCTCTTCGGTCTCACAGGCGACGATGGATGTGGCGCCGCCCTTGGTCATCCACCGCAGAGAGGGAGCGGTGCCGAGCTCGTTGAAGATCACACGGTAAACGCTCCCGGTTGAGTATCGTTCACCCTCCACTGTGCAACCTCCGAATGTGGAGATCGGCTCAAGGTCGTTGAGCATCGACTCGATCTGGTGGCGGTTTGTGGTCGCCATGTCGAAAAAGTTTCCATAGGTGGTGTCGGCAACAAATCGAATCTGCGTCCCTTCGTGGACGGTGTTGGGAATACTGAGCCGGACGAGGATCTCGCCCTCCCATTGTTGGAACTCGTAGTCGGGGCCGCCGTAGAATCTGCGCCTGTCCTCGGCTTTGACCTTGCCGAGCTCCAGGTGGAACGGGCAGCGGTTGCGGACGGCATCGGCGAGAACATCGCGGGCAGCGACGACGCGCAGGTCATCTGCCCGGCGCAGTCGCTTTTCGGAATCCACGTAAACTCGCATATCTTTATTTTCCGCCATGCGAGCTGGTCGCGCTACAGTTGCCGATCACTCACGCTCCTGAGTCGCCAAAAAGTAGCTGGCGCCGTAGACCGGAAGAAAGAGCAAAAGGTTTCCGGAGAAAAAGCAGATACCGAGCGAGACCCAGAACCCGGTGCATTGTCGGCACTCTAGAAAATATTGAACCTCGAAGATAAGGTGCGGCCACTTTCGCTCGAATAACCTCTCGACCGGATCCCGCCACAGCCTCTCACCCGCCCGCGACTGAGCGAGCAGGAACGTGACGGCATAGGAAGCGAGAGAAAGGTGGATCAGGTCGCTCATCTGATTCGGCGTTGGACGCAGGATCCGCAGCGGCCGGTCCTCCCGCCTTTGCTTCTCGACCATTTAAGCCGCGCGATTTGTTGGCGATAGTGTCGATCAAGCGATAGGTCGAGCCTGAGCCCGAGCGCGAACTGCACGCAAGCCCGGAACTCGACGGCCCAGCGCTGCCAGTCGTCGAACCTGGGCGGGCATATGGCGAGGAGCTGGTCCGCCTGCTTGCGGACGTCCCAGTTCAGCTCGTCGAGCCATTGCTGTATCCATGCCGTGTCTGGATCCGGCGTGCTCTCCAGTTCCGTCCAGTTGAGCGATTCGATCATGCCCGCCAGTGGTTATTCGCGATGCTGTCCTCGATGCTGACTCCGTTCTCCCGGCACTCGTAGACGCACGGCTCGCGCAGCCATGCAATTTTCCGCTGCTGTGCGGTCTTTCTGAGGTTGTTTCGCGTCGTCTCGTCCTCAAGGCAGTGGCGGCAGATGGCGGCTGGGACTTGCGCCCCGAATCTGGTGCAGTGGAGTCGGCGCTGCGGGTCTTCCTTCTTCCGCTCGCGTCCAGCAATGGCTGCGAAGTCGCCCGTCTTAAGTAGCCGGTAGACTTCCTCCGCGTCGTCCCATGCGTCGTCCTGCTGGCTCTGCTCCGGCGTCTCATGGTCTGCACTGCGCCTGAGTCGTTGCCGGATCTTTCCGGCGTGTTCTGCGAATCTCCCAGGGAAGCCAGCTTCGCCAGTCCATGCGTCAAGCGAAGCCAATGCCGTCACCGGGTCCGCGAGCAGGTCGTCAAAGTCGAGCGTCACAAGGTCAGGCTTGTGTTTGACAATCCACCTTGCCGCCGCCGTATGGACATTGATGAACATCTCCGGTGAGTGGACGGTGCCTGCGTCTTGAAATTTTCGCTTAAGCCGCTCTTGTGATTTTGCGACTGCCCGCGGATCTCGGACCATGTAGATGACGCGGCTTATGGCTTCTGGGTTTGATTGCGCGAGCCCCTGCGACACGACCTTCGCACCTTCTAGCGGCCCCGGTCGCACGTCGTAACGGCTACACCCCTTGACCGTCCAGCGGCCTTCCCAGAATCCATTCGGGTTGAGGTCTTTGTAGTCCTCGTTGTCCCATCCCGGCGCCGTTTTGTTTCGAACGTATAAATCAATCTCTGTCGCGTTCTTTTTGAACTGCTTTAGCTTCCCCTCCTGCGGCCACTTTGCGCCGTGGAAATTCTCCGCGCCGACGACCTCGCGCAGTATTGAGGACATGAGTGATGTGCCGCTTCGCGGGCAGCCAGAGATGATGATCATGGTCTTTGTTTTTAAGGGTAGTCCCACGGGAAGGACGGGCTGGCCGTCCAAGCAACGGTCCGCCCTGCTGTCGTGGTCAATGAGCCATTCATGGCTGAGAAAAGCTTGTAGTCAGCCGGATCAATAAGCGCATTTGCCGCCGGTGAAAATGCGTTGAGGTTCGAAGTATTTTCGACCGTAGTAGTCGTGTTGTAATATGTAGATCCACCATAATAGGTGCTTCCTGTGATAGCATTTCGCTCCCAGCGAACCGCCATGGAAAAAGATCCAGATTTCTTCGCTTTTACAGTTACATTCTCATCACTAAAAGATGGCGTGAATGGGAAGATGCCATCGTAATAACTGTTTTTAAACTTAAGGGTTCCAGTGGGAGTTCCAGTGGCAGTGTCCTCCCAATTTTGGTAGCCGTAATAACCACTAGCATATGGCTTTGGCCCTTGCGCTTGCGTGCCACCTCCACACACAAGACGCGTCTGGCCACTAGAGTCCCACGTCCGCCCCAGCCACTCGAAAGGATAGTCGCCGCCAGTGACAGTGACCTCGAAGGAGAAATCCCCCGTGCAAGTGCCTACGTCATCTATCGGAGGAAAAGTGATAGCTGGCCCATCTGAGTCTGGGATCTGCCTGCCGTCCTTCTTCGGCGTGATCGATGCTAAGTAATCAAGAAGCTTGTTCCAGCTCCCACCACTGAGCAAAGCATGGCCCTCATGCTGCGCTTTTTCTGGAAGGTCTGAGAATGATGCGCCGCCTGCATCGCCATTTGGATCTTCAATAGCTATGATCTCGGTGCCGTCTTTTGTGACTCTCGCCGTTGTCGTCTGACCGTCTCCGCGCGGCGTCATCCGTTGCGCGTAGTCGATGACCTCGTTCCACTCCCTGCCGGTCAGCGCTTTTGTTCCCTTTGCGCTTTCTTCTCCGCCGCTTTCTGGAAGTTTCAAACTATTCAGCCCGCTTGATTTCTATGCCTTGGCTCGTCTCGGTCGCCAGTGACGTGATCCCACCATCATCCTGAACTGTGTTTTGCTTGAGAAATTTTATCACCTTTTCCCACGCTTCCGAATGGATTAGGTGGTAGGCATTAGTTTTTTTTGCATACTCTGGCAAATTGTTATTTGGCGGCCTCATCTATCATCTCCTCCATTCTGTTGGAGGTTGATATTCCCACTCGTCTTCAATTGTGAAAAGATTCTTGTCCAGCACTTGAGTCCAGTTTCGAGTCAGCAATATCCAGCCGTTCGGCTCATATTTATAGAAGAAAAACGACCACGGCCAGTCATTTTCAATCAGTTGAATTTCGTTTGGTGGGTTGAACGGTCTTCCCTTGACTCCAAGCTCTCTATTGTCTGGCACCTCAGATGTGACATATTTTTCGTTGCAAGTTAATCGTGGAACTCTGTTTTTGTAAACGGTTTGGGCGATCCTTTCTTCATTAGTCTCAGTGTAAGTCCTAACGCTTGTTTGTGGCGGCTTGTAAAGTTGCTTTGATACCGACGTACCCTCACCTCCCCGATAGTATGTTTGCAAGTTCCCACTGGGATAGATTCCAGTGTAGCTGATCGTTGCTTCCCACAGCCCGCCCTTCACTGCGTTCGCCTGCACGCCCGTCACATACATATTTGAGAATGTTGCGTTCGGCGTCCCGATCGGCCACTCAGCCAGAGCCGAGTCAGTATCGCCAGCTTTCTCGAAAGTCTGCGTCAGCGTGTCAAAGTCCGCAGGCGTGACGTCAACCTGCTGTTGAGTCTTTGGCACCCAGTCGCTTTTCCGGTCTCCTAAAATTCCGCATCTCATGGTTTAAGCTCCGATAAGTCCTAATTGTCCGAGCTTGGCGTTGAGTCCGACCAGCTGCTGCTGATTCTGATTATTGATGTTGTTTGTCCTCCGCTGCTCGTTGTATATTTGTTTCGTGAAGGGGTCCATCTGCTGGCGGGTTGGCCCCATTTTCGATTGATTCATAAGCGCTTGCCAGTCGATTTTCGCTGTGGGTGCAGCCTTTGCTTTGACCTCTGGCTCAAAAGTGTTTGAGATCGGGTCGAACCTCATCGCCCTCTGGATCTTTTTGATCACGTTCTGGGTCCAGCCTTCAGCGTCAACTTCGCTCATTATCTCTTGATTGAAGCCGGTCGAACCTTGTTTGAGCATGTTCTCCAAAAAGAACTTCTGAGCGTTTTGGATGTTCGTTTTGAAAATGGGATCGTTGGCGTTGATGGCTCCTTGGATCTGAGATGTTTTTTTCCTTAGCTCAGTGCCGCTGCGAGCCTGAAGAACAGCAATCTCTGCGGCAGAAAGTATTTTCTCGCCTGCTTTCTTGACGGCTTCGGCAGCGACATTACCGGCCAATCCAATTTCTTTGCCAGCCTTGGATCCGCCTTCGCCTATCCCTTTCCCAGCAGTCTCTCCGCCTTCGCCTATCCCTTTCCCAGCAGTCTCTCCGCCTTTCTGAATCTCAATTCCGGCACTCAGTCCTGCACTGCTGATAAATTCGGCCACCTTCTCGACTGATTTTTTGAATATCTCGGCGAACTGCTGCCGCTGCTCTGTGGAAGGTCCGGCCTCTGGTGCCTGCACAGGTGCTGGTGGTGCCTGCGCAGGTGGTGGTGGTGCCGCCGCTGCGCGCTGCTCCATTGATTGGTTGAGCTTCTTGAGCAGTGCCTGGAGCTCCTCTTCTGCTTGTTCGAGGTTGCCAAAGTCCCTGCCGCCGCCTCCGCTACTAAGTTTGTTGACGAGATCAATTTGCTCCTGCGATAACTTTTTGCCAGAAGCCTCAGCTCTTGCCTTAAACTCGACCGCCGCCGTGGTATCGGTCGAGAACGGGTTGATGGCCTTCTGGATCGCCCCTGCTAAGATGTCAACAATGGCATCCTTTGCCGCGTCGAAGCCTTTCAGGATGCCGACCTCTATCGAAAGACTGATAAGGTTGATGAACTGGTCGCTGCGCCATGCTTCGATAAAAAGGTTCATGCCGCGCAATAGCTCACTGCCGAACTTCTGGCCGATCCCTACCAGGTCAATCTGGTCGAACTTCTCCAGCATTGTCAGCACTGGCCCGGCAGCGATATCCGCGAAGCCGACAAAAAAGCCTTGAAGTTTCTGTCCGGCGCCGTTGAGCAAGTCGCTGATGCGGTCGAAAGTGGCTGCGTTCTTTTCCAGCACCTGCGCCTGAGATCCGACCGACTGCGCTGCCTTTCCAAGCGCGCCCTCGTCCCTAAATAGCGTGAGCATTTCGCCACCTGCCCGGCCGAATATCTGCATTGCCAGCGTTGCGCGTTGTGCTGGATCTTCCAGTCCGGCGATGGACTTCTGCAATAGTGCAAACTGCTTATCTGGTGACAGTCGCTGCAACTGCTCAAAGGTCAGGCCGAGCGATTGGAATGCGCGCACCTGGGTCGATAGCCCTTGCCCCATTTCGCCGATGCTTTTCTGCATCTTGTTGAGAATGTTCGCGACCTTGTCGCCTGCGATGCCGTTGTCCTCCAAGGCTCGCTGCATTACGATGAGTTGACTCACAGCGACGCCAGTTCTCGCACTGAAGTCAGATAATACTCCGCCCAAGTCGAATGCCTTCTTGAGTCCCATCGCAGCAGCCGCAGCACCAGCGACGCCGAATGCGACGCCGAGCTTCGCAATGGTGCCGATGACATTGACTGTGGCCGTGGCTACGCTTTGCAGCCCGCCTTTGACTCCTCCGGCAAACTTCTTCGCAGACGCACTGGCAGCCCGCAGCCCCGCCTGGAACTGGGTAGCGTCAAGGCTGATCCGACTCTGTAGGTTTGCGCTCGCCATTGGGTGAATCTAGCGTGAAGGATTCGCGTTCGCTACAGTTGCACACTATCGGGCGCTGTATTTTTTGTTGAGCTTTTCGAGCCGTTTCTGTGCATATTGTATTTTACTCACTGCCACCTGCGTAAGTGCTGCCTGCAAAGCAGGCTTGCCCACTTTGGAAGCTCCGGTCGCGCCGTTGATGATGTCCGCGTAGAACTTCGACGACGTCGCCTTTGCCGCTCCAGAATCGCGCAATAGCTTCGAGCTTGGCTGAACCCTAGTGTTTGCGCCGAGCCTCTGAGCCGCAGCGATCCAGCCGGTTGCAATGTATTTGATAGACTTGATTCGCTTGTTGTAAAGTGACCACGCCCGATCCGTTCTGCTGCCTGTGAACTTGCCCCGGCTGGCTCCTTTGCCGATCCCGGAAGAGACAGTCTTTTGCTTGATCTTCGAGCCGTTCTGCAATGCGTAAAACAATCTTCCAGGATAGCCTTTTTTCGACGGAGCGAACCTGTTGATGCTGCTCCTTTTTGCTCCTTTCGTCTTGCGGTATGCCGAGAAGCAGACATCTCGCGCGGCCTGGTTCACGATGTCGGGAATCTCCTTCTTCGTGTAGGCGGCCGAATACTGTCGCAGAGCCTCTTGAAACTCAGAATAATCGACGTCTATGTCCAAAGAAGCCATGCCCAAAGATCAGCCCTCGGTCGGCTTTTCGCAACCTACGCCGCAGCCTGCTCGATCGCCCAATGGTTGCTCGGCTTCAACTTGAGCAGGTCGGTGGTGCGCTCGCGGCTGTAGTTCGCATTCGGATCGCGGAGCATGACGCCCTCGCCGCCATTGTCGCGGATCCGACGGTAAGCGGTGCGCAGGTTGTCCATGTCGATGAGCTCAAAGTGGTTGACGATCTGCATGGTCTCGGTTTCGCGGACCTGAACCAGAGCGTGTGCGCGTTCGGTGAATGTGCCGGGATGGTTCGGCAGGTCGAAGGCCATGAACTTGGCAGACTCCCAGCCTTTGTGGTCGCGGCCGCGCTTGGTCATGCCCTGCGCTATGCCGAATGTTCCGCGTCCGCACCAGAGCTCGCCGTCGATTTCGTGGTCGGGCAGTCCAGCAGTGAACCACTCAGGCGCGTCGATCACGTTGCCAGTGCGGGTCAGGAAGTGGGTGCCGGTCCACAGTGCGCGGATGCCGTCGAACTTCTCAGAGGCGATCAATCCGGCGGGGTTTCGGCTGTCGTAGTATTGTGCGAGCTGAAGCATGGTAATATGTTGCCACAAATAAGAGCCTTGTAAACAAAAAAAACCTGCCCCGTTTCCGGGACAGGCTCAAGCACCAAGCAAGAAGAGTATTTTAGGCCACGGTGCTGGTGGTCCGGTTGTATTCGCTGAACTCAAGGTTCATGGTCGTTGTCGAATCCATGATCCCGCAAATGACGGCGTAGTCCCCAGTTGTGAGGTCGGTCGAGGGTGCCATCCCGCCTGCGGTGCTGAGGACGACGACGTCGCCGAGCGCTGCTGTAAAGCCGGGAACGAATCCGATATCAGCCTCCACGTAGTCGCATGGCTGGCCTTCGGCGGCGCCGTTGATGGTGATTCCAACGGCAACGAACTTGTCCGCATTTGTGCAGTCGGCCAGCTTGATTTCGTTCGAGTCTGCACTGTCGCGGAAAACGACCTGTCCGGCGGTCAGGGTTTCTCCGGCAATACCGGCGCGAGTCTTTGCGGTGGAGGTCTGCTGCACGCTGGCAGCTGTTACGGTGTAGTCAGCCATTGGTCTTTTAGTGTATTTTTATTGTCTAGCCCTGAGTGTCCAGGAGAAGTTCGAGCGCGCCCACCGATCCGATGACGGCAGTGCCTGTCGCCGCGTCATTGACGGCGATGGCCATTCGTATCAAGATCTTCTGACCTGGGTCGAGCGTAGTGGGTGTGAGCGTGAAGTCGATGTCTGCAAAGGTGAGCGAGTTGATCGTAGTCGCTGCGGTCGCCACGAGGTCCGATCCGCTGACCAGTCCTTCGCGGTCTGAAATGTAGGCCTCGAAGTCGATCGTTGCGGTGGTGTCTGCCACGGTAGTGAGCATGCCAGCCGATGCGCGCAGTGTGACGGTCTGTCCTGCCACGTATTCAGGAACGGTTGCGACTTCAAAGAGCGCGTAGCGTGTAGTGGCTCCGGCTGCTTTGAGGTCGCCAGTCTGGATCGTCGGCACTCCAGTAGCCCAGGTGCCTGTATTGATCTCAAGGTCGTCAGTAGCTGCGGTGCCGGGCAGGTTCGTCTGCGCGGCGTCCCAGACTTTCGCGCTTGTGAGCGGGATTTGGTAAACCTGCGCATCATATTGCACAAGCGTAGTGCGCTGAATTGCCGGAGTGATCTCTCCTCGCACGATGAGATCGACCACGTCTATTGCGGCTGGGAACTTTACGTCATTTGCTGCCATTGTTCAAAGTAGGCAAAGATTCACAGGTTCGCAACACTAGGCAACACCGGACCCGAGGATGAGCTCGATTTCATGCGATATTGATTCCTGCGTCGTAGTCGCGCGCATGTCCATCCCCATCGCAATGATTCCAGCGCTGCGGTATTGCATGAGCTCACCCATGTCCAGCCCATCGGTCCGCGCGTCTCCGAGGATCTGAGCAGGAGAGAGTCCGGTCACCGGGTGAATGAGGCGAACGAGGTCAACCGCGTAACTGATCGCGGGCAGGTCTCCGCTGCTGCCTACGGCTTTCCCGGCGAGTCGGCCTGCTCTCCCATCGAGGCCATGAAGTCATTCAAAATTTCGCCGTAGATTCCCATCATGTCACCATGCCGGGACGATCCGATGCCGCCGATCTTTTCCTGCGCCCATTTCAGACGGTGCTCGGTCGCTTGCCCTGGGAGTCGGATAGCCTTTGCAACTTGGCTCGGCTGGAGAGTGCAGAGCCAGACCACTATCGCCGCATCTCCTGCAATGCCGTCGTAGCGTTCTGTCTCTTCAAACTCGGCAGCCACCTCGCCGTGGAGCTTGAAAAACTTCAAACCAAGTGCGTCAGCGGCTTCTTGTCGCCGCCAGTCGAAAGGATGCAGATTCTGTCCCGCGAAGGTTCTCGTCTGCGGGTTCCTTATCGCCGCCGTCTTGTTTTCTGAGTCGATGTCTGCAATCGTCGGTTCGTCTATGGTTAGCGTCTCCGGCAGCTGTGGCTGCTCGGTTGGCTGTAGTGTGGGTATTCCTGAATCGGGGAGGGTATCTGTCATGTTTGTGTTTTTGTTTTAGGTGAATGCTTTGCGCTCGCGCGCGAAATTCTTGCCCATCGGAAGCACCAGCGGGAAGCGCGCCTGCGATAAATCGCGGATCCGGATGGCCGGAAGGGTGCGGCTGATGACCGAGCGGAGTATCAGAAAGTTGCTCATATATTCGCGGATGCTTGCGTGCATCGCGGGCAGAAAGTCGCGCTGATATTCTGGCAGCATTGAGGCAGCGTTAGCCTCTGGCGCGCGCAGTCGTTCAGGAATGGCGCTCAGCCTCTCCTCGGCGGCGCGGTTGTCCAGCGACTCCTCGTATCGTTCCCACTCGCCGATCGGGATCTCCTTTGTCGCTTGCCTCATGTAGCCGATCTGCGCAGCCGGGATCAGGCTCTTGAGGTCGTCTGACAGTTTGAATCTGGCCGTTCCGTTGTCGGCAGCAAGGAACCTGCGCTCGATGTCGTAGATCTCGCTACTGACTTCGGTAGGGTCGTCCCAATATGCGAGCAACTTCTTGGCGTTGAGTCCATCGCCGTTGCGTGGTCTCAGATAGAATTTGACGTCGCCCATGTAGTCGGGCGCCGAGACTATCTCGCCGGTGTCGAGGTTAAATTTCCCGCCAGAATGCGCCCATGGTTGGGCAGCAGAATAGACGTTGTCTATGCTCGGCGTGTTGTCCTCAGCAAACTCGATGCCAAGCGTGAGCAAGGCCGCGGTTTTGTAAGGGCAGCGGATCACGAAATGGCCGCTTTGCCATTCCCGTTTCTTTTTGGTGTCTGATTGAGGCATGAGTGGGGAAGGTGGCCGCCTCCGTCCCCAGGCGGAAGCGGCCCGAACGCTGACAGAACAACAGCGTCCGTAATTTGTTTAGAGAACGGTTGAGGATCCGCTTACTTCAGGATAGCGCTCGATATTCACGGTCACAGAGCAGATTTCTCCTTCCGATTCGGTTGTCTCGATGTCTAGTGGGTAGAAGTCTCCGGTGGTGACGCCGTACCCATCGTAAGGATTGGCAAGCGTCAGAGCGGTGCCGAAGCTGCTCCAGCCGCCGAGGACGGCAGTGACGTCGGTGACGATCTCGCCCTCGATGGTTCCTTCCTGCATGAGGTTGAAGCAGTGGAAGAAGCCGGTGACGGTTCCGTCGGAGTCGCGAAGATACTCGCGCTCGTCGGATGTCCGCTGCCTATATGATTTGATGTTGATTCCTGATTCGACCTCGCGGACTCCGCGGCAGGCTGTTGGAATGTCTACTGTGCAAAGTGGCATTGTTTGTTTTTCCTTTTCTTATTTAGTTTGTTTGTTGATACGCGACCTCGACTTCGTTCGTCCAGGTTCGCGCGTAGATGTTGTCTTCATTCGCTCGGGTGATGGCCCAGCCTCGAATATTTCGGATGGCTAACTCAGGATTGAGCGCCTCAAGTTCTTCTGCAAGGTCGTAGCGACTCCCGAGAGCCTCATCGATCTGGCGGTGCGTTTCGTCGCGGGCGCCGATCACATGCAGAACCAGGTCGGAGCGGTGAAAGCACTCGGCGACCGGCTCACCCCTCTCCAGCTTTACGATCCCGACCGGCGAGCCCTCTGTGTCCACGACCTCATGCTCGTAGTGCAACCAATGCACGCCATCGACGCGGTCTCGCAGGATTGTCAAGATGGCTGCTTCGACCATGTGCTCCAGCGTGTTCATCGTTTTTGAAAGGCGCTGATTTGGTAAAAGGTTGGGCTGGTGCTGTCCCACGACTCAAGCCCGTATTCGCGGCCGCGGATGTAAAGCGGAACGCCTTGGCTGATGACCTTCTTTGAGGTCGCGTCGGCGGGTATGGTGACGACGACCGTGACGTTCGGCTTCGGCTCTCCGTCCGCACCTATCTCCGGCTCTGCTGTCTCGCTGCCGACTAAAGCCATGACCGCCTTGCCGTCGATCAGCACTTCCTCGCCAGAGACGCGGAGCTGCCGGGTGAGTGCGGCGCGTTGTGCTGAGTGAACGGCCTTCATTTGACTGGGCGTTTTTTCTTGGTTGCGGGCGGCTTCGGTTCTTCAAGCGCTGCGAGCAAACGGTCGATGATAGCGAGGCACTCATCTGCATCTATCCCGAGCCGCTCGGCTGCCTCTTGATACTTTGGATCCTTTCTCGTTTTGGTGAGTGCTAGGCTATGGCGCTCGGCTTTCGTGACGAGCATGATGGACAAAGTCCGCAGCCACATTATCGAAGACTGTAGCCGGACCACTGCATCCCGTGGCGCGTCGGAGGCGTCGGATGGAATGCCCACTTGAAGCGCGCTGGGGATGCTTGGCATGATGGTTCTAGCCCTTCTTTGTGGCCTTCTTCGCGGCCTTCTTCGCGGCCTTCTTCGCGGCCTTTTTCGGTGCGGCTTTTTCTGCTGCTTCCTTTTTCGGTGCAGCTTCGGTTGGCGCGACCAGCTCAGCTTTTCCCATGCCTACGAGTGCGATCTGGTCGCCGTGGCGGACGTCTTCGACGAGCTCGCCGATAGCGCGCGGCTTGCGGTTGACCACGCAGGCGCGGACGATGCGGATGGTGTGGAACTGAGTCATGATATTAAAGTGGTTGGGGAAGTGTCCCGCCCGGCTGGAATGAGCTACCAGCCGGGCGGGGTTTGCCTCCGTTAGGAGGACTTGAGTTGTTTACTGTGCTCCTGAGTCGGTAGATACCGAGAAGCTCTCGCCGTAGCGGACAGCGACGTCGTAGAAGCCGCTAATCGTAAGAGCGAATTGACCAGAAGCCGCGAGGGACACGTTGTCCAGAGTGATCGTCTGACCACCCCAGCTTCCGACCATGGCCGAAGCGAAGTTTCCGAAGAATACCACGTTGCTAGCGACCTGGTTGCTCACCAGTGCGCGGTAGCCGTTGACGTTGTCGTCGGACCAGAGGAACTGACCGGAGCCAGCGTCTTTGCTGATCGCCTTCCATGCTGCTCGCACGGCTGGAGTTGTAACCCAGCTCATGGTGCCGAAGTCGGCATTCGCAGTCGACACATCGCTTTCGAACTCAAGGATCTTTGCGAAAGTAGCTGCTGCTCCGAACGTGACAGCGCCGATGCCGGTCTCTCCGTCGATGCCGAGTGGCTCGGGAGCGATTCCGGTTCCGTGAAGGACGGTGCGGTCGATCTCGGTAGCGATCAGGCGCATGAGGTCATCGCGGACGATGGTCTCGACGCTCGATGTGCTCTGCCTGACCAGCAGGTCGGAGAAGAGCGTCCGGGCGCTGAGTCTCTGCGGGGACATGGTCACCTGCGCGAATGTCTGCGCGGTGTCCGCTGTAGTCCCTTCCTCGTCGATCCATGCGGCGGTCGCTGAAGCACTTAATTTTGGGATGGCTACATTGCCTTGGAGTCCAGTCATCATCTGCGCTCCGGCCTCGACAGTGACGAGACGGTTGCGGAGGATGTCGATCATCGAAGAGCTCAAGTCGGTAGCAACGAGGTTTCCACCTTCGCCTGCGACTCCGGCCTCAAGGTCACGATGACTGAGAACGTCGTGCGGGAGGTGGATGCTGTTCGGGCTGCGGTCGAGCTCGTAGCGGTCAGCTGCTGCTGCCGAAACTTCGGCCTCGAAGCCTTGCAGTCCGCCGCGGAATCGAATGTCGTGCAGAGCTTTACGGATGCTGAACGATCCTGCCTCTTTGCGAGTCAGTCCGATTTCAGGTGCGCTGGTCTCGATCGAGTCGGTCGAGCGGGTCTTCATCTGCGCGCTGATTTGCTTGCGGAAGTCTTCAATTGAAACGCCATCAAGTTCAGCGATTGCAATCTCCTCCTCCGGCAGCTTGAACCGAGCACCGAGTGCCTGGATCTCGCGGATGCGGTCGTGGTCATTAGACGGAACGGCCGAGATCGGCGCGCTTCGAGTTTCAGAGCTGGCGGGCGCCTGCTCCCCTACGGATGGCGCATCTGCGCTCGTTTGGTTGGACATATTGTTGTCTATGGTTGGTTGTGATTTTCTTTCGGCTTTTTCTGCCGTTGCTTTTTCGGCCTCTTCGACCGATTGGAATCCTGCCGACCGAGCAGCCGTCTCGCGAATTTTCGCGGCCACGTCTGCCCCGATCGGCGTTGGGGAAATTTCTTTGGCTCGCCATGCGGTGACGACGTTCAGCCCGTGCTCGCCGCCCTCGTAGCTGCGGCCTGCGATGTTGGAAGTCTGGCGCGGTGCAACGTGCTCCTGCTTCAGCACCTCGTAGCCGATAGAGACGTCGGTGATGTGACCGGCGCGGATCTTGCGCTCGACTGCGACGGCACGCTCGTCGTCCATGTCGAAGACCAGACTGCCGACCATGCGGTTGTCGCCGACCTCGATCTCGCGGCCGGATCCAAGGACGTCGGCATTGCTTTCGCGGCGGTGGCTGTCGAGCATCGGAACCTGTCCGACTTTCTCCAGCCCATCCATCCGGAGGGTCTGCGGAACGAATGCCCAGCGCTCGACGTCATACATCGGCACCGGGTCATCGGTGGCGAATACGGCTCTGATATTTGTGCTCTCGCTGTCCTCGTTTCGCTCCAGAATGACGGGAGCTTCGCGCGTAGTCAGCGCCTCTGAATTTTTGCGGATCTCGTCCATGTGTAAATTAAAGGTCATAGATTAGTCGTTCGCTACAGTTGGCGATTGTTCGTTGGGCTCTGATATTTGATCTGGCTCTGCCTCTGGCTCAGGCAGGAAAGCGGACGAGAAGCCGAGCGGTTCCTGATCGTCCTCGCCCCTGGCAAGCTCTGCGTCTTCGCGCATCTCCTCGGCGATGTCGCCCAGGTCGCGACCACGGCGCCGGGCCATTCCTTGCAGTGAATCGGTGCCGAGCTCCACTTCTTCGCGGGCGGCGCGGATGTCTTTGGCCGGGTCGATCCAGTCCCATTTCCGGCCCTCGAACTGCGGGCAGCAAACTCGCTCGTATTCTTCGGTGGAGATCGGAAGCTCGCCGGAGAGTAAAGCCATCTCCAACCAGCCGCGGAAAATAGGCTCCTCGATGGTCTGGATATACCAAGACTGGATAGTCTTCCACAGTTCGCGCTCACTCAATACGGCCTGCCGCAGCGAGCTGTAGCTGGTCGATTCCAGGTCACCGGCGACGATGTTGTAGCTGCAAAGCAGACCGGAGCAGATGCCGCGTAGGATCCCGCGTCTGAATGCCTCGTAGTTTCCGTTTGGGTCTTGCGGGTTCCAGCTGCTGATTTTCTCGCCCGGTAGAAGTTTGTGGCCGCTGCCCGGTTGCGCGTCCATGTAGGTTGCGCCGTTGAGTGCTTCATCCTCCTCCTCCTCGCCATACTCAGCTGTGAGCTCGCTGGGCTCTATAAAGAACATTTTACTCGACGATATCCGCGCCCCGACCACGGCGGCCTCCTCATACATGCCAAGTTGCCGAAGCATCTTGAGTGCGGTGCTGGCCCATGACATGCCGCGAGTCTGTCCCCACTCCTCGCGCATGAATGCGAGTATCATTGAATCCGATGAGCGTTCGCCAGCGGCCGTCCTCCAGCTCTCCGACTGGATGCGGATCTTCTCGGCGTCGCTGTGGTTGTTCCAGAAAGTATTGTCCCGGCCAGGATGCGATTTGAGAACGTGATAGGCGACTGGCTCGCCCCAGGTATCGGTCTCCACGCTGCCACGGACTTTCTGCCTGCCGTTGTCTGCGTCGCGGTCGAACGAGAATGGCAAGTGGTCTGGCTCAAGCCCCTGGACCGCGAACTGGAAGGGGTTTTTCGAGAAGCCGCGGATGAGCCGGATCGGAAGCTCGCCCGTCGTGGCGATCGTTTGCACTGCCAGCCTCGACCACTCAGCCCGTCCGAGTTGCCGGGCGGCGTCCCAGTTCTGTGGGCGGCTGAAGTCGTTCCACGCCTGCTCGATGATCTTGTTGACTCGCTCGTCTGGGCGGTTGGCTGCGCGGCCACGGTTGCCGCGCTTCACTTTCATCTTCAGCTTCATGCCATCGGCGCCGATGACGTTGGCGGAAAGCTCGGCGAGGAAGCGGCGGAAGTAAGGGTTGTCCCGGCGCAGGCTACGGCACCGGGCGCGGGTGCGGCCAGCGTCGCGGAGGATCATGCCGTCGGCGTCGAGATCCTGGAGAGCCCAGTCCGCGAGGATCCGGGTTTGTTCTCCGGATGCGTAGCGTTTCTTTGTTTTCTTGGCTGGTTGTGGGCGGTTGACCATGACTTTAGAATCTAAAAACTATATTTCGACGCGACTTCTTGCCTGCTTCCACTCGTGCTTTTGCGATGCCTTTTGCTACCCGGCGCTCGTATTCGCGGAGCAATGTCTGGAGCTCCGGCAGGGTGAGAAGCGAAACCGACTCGCCGTTGACGGTGGCAGCCTCAAGGAAGGCTTGCTCGGAATCGGTGGCGCGGCCGAGTAGGGCGGCGCGTAAAGCCGTGACCATTTTCTGGTCGAATGACTGAGCGTCGTCGCCCTCCGGATCCGGGAAGACCTGCACCAGTCCGCGGTTCGCGTCGACCATGCGCTCGGTGCCGTCGGTTATGATGCGCAGGTAACGGTAGGAGCCGACACTCCACGTCATCGAGTCGGCGGCGGTTACCGAGAATTCGTAAATGTCCGTCTCATTTGAGACCAGTGCGCCAGTCAGGACGTGACGTTCCCCGGTGGCATCATTGAGCAGCGCGTATTTGACCGTCCACGACGCCCCGAGCCCAAGCGCATCCGCGTTAATAGTCTCGCGAAACGCGAGGTGGTCACCTGCGTAGATTTTGGCCGGGCGCGAATAATCGGAACTCATCCCACCAAGTATGCGCGAGCATTTCCGGCTGCGCTACAGTTGCCAATTAGACACGAAAAAGCCCGCTCCGGTTAGGGAGCGGGCTCAATGCGAGGCCAGTCGGTCAACCAGCGAGCCCCATAATGTCGTAGGCAAACAACTCGGTGTTGCCGCTCCTTAAAATTCCATCCACTCCCGCGAGCGCGTCCTCAAACTTGGATAGGATCTCTTGCTCTGCTTTTTTGGCATCAGCACCGATCTCATAGCGGCGCTCAAGTAGGATGGTGATTTTTTTTATGTCTTGGCCCGCGAACCTTTCCAAGACGGTTTTGTTTGTGATCCCGATCTTGTAGTAAACTTCGCCATCATTCTCCACTCGCAGGTAATATAGGATGGCTGGACTGGTCGAATCGAATCCCGGGCATGCGCAATGAGGGCACCCACTGCCTCCCATCACGTTACTTGGTATTGCCATCCACTCGCCCCCGCAGTCGTCGCAGGCAAATTTTGA
>Ga0070746_10000257_pt1 | contig 31119 bp, 48 predicted proteins | sample VirMetDEL_Mar_21_FD_77016 | JGI IMG/M metagenome (GOLD analysis project Ga0070746, IMG submission 77016) | Aqueous microbial communities from the Delaware River and Bay under freshwater to marine salinity gradient to study organic matter... | ecosystem: Environmental > Aquatic > Marine >...
TAAAATATCTAGTCAAAAATTTAATTTAAAAATACAAGAGATTTGTAAAGAACTAAAGATTAATGATAGCATAAAAAAAGTTTCATACATGGGTAAAAACAAAAAAGAAGAAGTTTTTCCTAAATGGAAACTTATAGGTAGTCATACAGCGAGACGTACATTTATAACTTTGATGAGTGAAAGAGGTATGCCAGACCACCAATTAATGCAGATTGCAGGCATAAAAGATGCAAAGACTTTATTAAAATATAAAAAGTTTAATTTAAATACTTTAATTCAGACAAGTAATAAACTTTGGAGTTAAGTTTTACTTTTTTTATTAAATAAAAATGAGTATTTCTTCTTTAATTTTTTTAAATATTCTTTTCTCCATCTATTATAGAGAATTTCTTTTTCCTCTTTAGATAAATGTTTAGTATTGTGAATTGCATTTGTAAAATCTTCAAAGTTCATATGTTATTTTATTATCATTAAAAACAGAAAGCCTTATTTCTACTATGTCTATTCGTATTATTTTTTATCAATTTTTTCTTTTCTTTTTTCTTCTAATAAGTTATAAGTTTCAATTTCTGAAATTGTTTTGCTTATTTCGATTATTTTATTTTTTAACTCATCTATTTTCATTAAAGTATTGTCATGAGCTTTTAAAAAATTATTATTATTAACTATTGATTTTTTCTTTATAATGTCAACCTGATTCATTAAATTTTCAACACCTTTAGGAGTATACAATTTTTTCATTGTATTTAGGGTGTTATTGTGAGACTGTTTAATTAGTATATTAATTTCGTCAAGTATATCGTCTTTAACATCAAGAAATTTATTGTTTAAATTATTTGTATTTTGTCCAATACGACTATCAATAAATTTTTTAATATCAGTTGAAATAAAATCTATTATTTGTTTACTTGTTACTGTTAAGTCATCATTGTTTACTGGTTGTGTTTTTTCTTTAGATACTTTTAACATTTCTCCCTCTCCATTGACTAGCCAGTCGTAGCTAATTTCTGGGAAAGCATTAATAATTCTTCCTATTGTTTTTTGAGAAGGTGTTCTTTTTTCGTGAATAATTTTTGAAATAGTAGCTGTAGACATTAATCCAAGTTTTTCACAAAATGTGTTAAGTGTAATGCTATAATGAGCAATAATCTTGTTAATTCTTTGATAAGTATCTTTCATTTTTTGTTAGGTTCGTTGTTCATTTTTGTACTGTTTTTTAAGGTTTTTTCAATTTATTTGTACTTTTTATTTTTTTATTGTACTGTTTTTTATATATTTGTAAGTGTAATAATTATAATAATACATAATAAACAGTAATGACAAGTATACAATTTACGAAATTAATCTCTGATTTACAACCAATTATCCTACCTTTTTATTCAGACGAATACACTTCAACTAATTATGATTTAAATAATCATTGTTTAAAGTCTGGAGATTATGCTGTTGAACTTGCAGGATATTGTCACTACAACAACAGGCTTTCTTCTTTTAACATACACATAACAGTTTGGGACAAAGATGACCAGGCTTTAGAATTTACACCACAACAATACAAAACATTAAAAATTAACGTAATAAACAACATTGTAACTAATGGAACAGAACATTCAACAGCTATTTAATTTATTAGACAGCAACCAACAAAAACAGTTAATAAAAGTATTAGCAGAACACTACAGAAAAAAACCTCTATCAATTAGAAATAACTGGTTTTCTGGTTATAAACAAATTCCTAACCAGTATCAATCAGAGGTTTTAAGAATCTTACAAAGAAGAATAGAATTATTTAACCTAACACCACAATCCTAATGACAGAGCAAAAAAGATACCGAGTTCAAGTACAGTTTGATGTTTATGCTAAAAGTGATAAAGCAGCAGCAGAGTTAATAGGCGACACTATTTATAGCATTCAAGACATAGACAACAATAAAGTAATCTATTTTTCTGAAGCTCCTTATGCTAATATGAATCATAGAGAAATAGATTACGATACTCTTAACAGAAAAATAATGGATGAGAGGAGTGAAGAATTAAAAGACCATTTAGTATTTTAATTATGACAGTATACGAGCAAATAATAAAAGCTAATTCTTTAGACAAGCAGATGACTATTTATGAAACTGCTAGATACCTTAATCTAAGTCATAGAACAGTAAGAAATAGAATTAAACTCGGCAAGATTAAAGCTACTTGTCATGGTAAACAATTAAGAATTTTAAAAGCACAATTTCATGATAATTAAACTAAATCAAAAAATAGAATCTGTAAGCCTGCCTAGAAGAACGAAACATGGAAACTTTGTCTTTGATGTTTTTATGGAAAACGGAGACATAGCTGTATGGTTTAACAATATTCCTCATTCGTCAATTAATGCAGGAGATTGTATCACCTACCAATTAATTGATAAAGGCTATTTCAACCCTATTTTAAAATTACATAAACCTAAACAAACCCTAAATAAATAACTATGATACTAACTAATTCAAACTCTCAAAAGAGAGAGATTATTCCTTCAGGAAGTTATCCTGCAAGATGTATTTCAATGATTGACATCGGAACAATACCTACAGAATGGCAGGGAGAGAAAAAAAGCAGAACATTAATTAGATTAAAGTTTGAGCTGCCAACCTTAACTAAAGTATTTAATCCTGAAAAAGGAGAGCAGCCTTATGTAATAGAAAGACAATTTACTAAGTCATTACATGAGAAATCTGCCTTACTCCCTTTTTTAAATAACTGGAGAGGTAAAGCATTAACTCCAGATGATTGCCAAGCCTTTGATTTAAGTAAACTACTAGGAGCTGAGTGTATGCTTTCAATAGTTCATAATTCTTCAGGAGATAAGACCTATGCTAATATAGGAGGTATTTCTACCTTACCTAAAGGACTTGAATGTCCTGCTCAGTTCAATCACAGCTTTATCTGGGATTACAATGATAATTTCAATGCAGATGCAATAACTTCTGACAATGACTTAGTACCCTCTTGGTTACAAGAAACAATAAAAACTTCTTCAGAGTGGAGAATGAAAAATGGCATCAATGCTGAAACTATTTCAGAAGATGACATGAACAATGATGAACCTAACGATTTACCCTTTTAATTATGGAAACACTTATAAACAGAAACGATTCACTAAAAATTCAGGAACAAGAATTTAAAAGCGACAGAGAAAGAATACTTGATATAATGAAAAGAAATGAGAAGCCTTTATCTGCTTCTGATATTTCAAGAATTACTAGACTGTCAGCAATAAAAACTATTTCAGTTCAGTCAGCTAGGTCACGATTAAATGAACTTAAAAATTCATATTTAATTGAAGAGCAACAAAGCTCTATAAACCCTATGACTGGACTAAATAATACTACCTATAGAGTTTTAAATGTTATGGGTAGTATAGGAATAATTCAAAGAGAGATTACTTTGTTTGAAAATAATATAAATATGTTAACAAATGACATTGAAACTATAAACCAAATGATGTTTATATCTGAAACTTCTATTGAGATTTTAAATAAAAAACTTATGAAATTTAAGTCTCAGGTCAATAGACTTTACAAAGCTTTAACTCATTATAAAGAAAAAAACAATGAACGATTTAATTCAAATTAAAGCTGTAGTAGAGAGTTTGTATGAGGACATTGACATCTCCATAAAAACTAGGAGAAAGCCTTATCCTGATGCAATAAAAATCTATTCCTATATAGCTAGAAAAACAACTAACTACGGAACTACTCAGATTTCAAAATTAATCAACAGGTCTCATTCTACTGTCTCTATAGCAATAGCTAGATGTAATGACCTTATGCAAGTTGATAAAGATTTTAGAAATAAAGTTAGCTACTGCAAAAATAAATGTGGAAATATTTTAAACCATGAGACAGCAACTTATAAAGAAAAACTAGATATAATTTTTTCAAAGCTAAGTGACAACCAACAGGAGGAGCTTTATGTAAGAGCTAATAATATGTTTTCATTAAATAATGTTTTAAAAAAAGAAATACACTATGTCAACTAAAGCACCTGCTTTTCAATTATATGCTCAAGATTTCCTGACAGGAGTTATGGATTTAACTATGGAAGAAAGAGGAGTATATATTACTCTATTATGTAAACAATGGAGCTTATATAACGAAAATGGAATACCCAAAAAAAGGCTTAGGTTATTTCTGGGTTATGACTGGGAAAATCTGCCTGAAATGGTAAAAAATAAGTTTATAGATAATGGTGATTACTTCTTTAATGAAAGATTAAACGATACTATAATTGAAAGAATTGCTTTTATAAAAAAACAGACTATTAATGGATATAAGGGAGGTAGACCTTCTAAGGTAAAAACCCAAACAAAACCCAAAAAAACCTCTTCTATGAAGAAGAAGATGAAGATAAAGATAGAAGAAGAAAAAGAAGTAGTAGTATATCCTTATAAGTCAAAACAATTTTTAAATACTTGGAGTAACTGGAAAATATATAAGGCTAAGGAATTTAAGTTTAATTACAGGACTTTACAAAGTGAACAAGCTGCTTTAAAAAAGCTTGTAAACGAATCAGACAATGAATCTCATGCAGTAGAATCAATAGAAGCTGCTATGGCTAATGGGTGGAAAGGTATCTACCCACAAAAAATAATAAATGAAAAACAAAGTAATAAAAATGGACTCAGCTATTCAAAAGAGTTCCAAGAAGAACTTGCTAGAAAAATACAGTCCTAAAAACTGTATGCTTCATGCAGGTAAAATAGCAAACATTCAACAGGCTATTGAAAGTAAAGCTCCAAGTGTAGCAAGTTTTCAAAGAGAACATGGTAGACAATTTACTGAGGGGTTAATTACTTTCTGGCTATTGTATTTAAATAAAGTTTTAAATCTTAATAAACCAATGAGTGAGGAACAAATTAATTTATGTTCTAGCATGGTTGTTGAGGAGTTTTATATGCTTAAAATCTCTGACCTAACTCTACTGTTTAAAAGAATTATCTCTGGTCAGTATGGTGAGTTTTACGAAAGACTTTCTATAGATAAAATACTAACCTTTTTCAGAACCTACCTAGATGAAAGATTTGAACTTGCTGCAGACAATTCAATAAGAAACCATAACGAAGAAACAAAAAAAACAGAAGCTTCTATTTCAGAAGGATGGACTAGAAGAGCTAAAAAATTCACATTTAAATAAATATTATGCCACTACCAAAACCAAAAGGTACGGAATCTAGGAAAGACTTTATGCAAAGGTGCATGAGTGATTCTGTAACTGTAAGCGAATTTCCAAACACAGACCAAAGACTAGCAGTCTGTTCAAAACAATACAGAGACAAGTATGAAGAAGTAAATCTTGAATCATACAATGACTATCCACAATCAGCAGTTAACAATGCTAAGAGTGCTATCAAATGGGCAGAAAAAAATGGATGGGGTTCTTGTCTTGAAGCTACAGGAAAAAAAAGAGCTTCACAAATTGCAAATAAAAAAAAGATTAGTAGAGATACAATAGCTAGAATGGCTTCATTCAAAAGACATCAACAACATAAAGACACTCCTTATGGTGAGGGTTGTGGTAAATTAGCATGGAACGCATGGGGTGGAACATCAGGAATTGAATGGGCAATAAGAAAATTAAAACAAATCGATAAAAAATAAAGTTATGTTCCAATTTATGAAACAGTTTCTATTTCCCACTTTTACTAAAGAATTAGAAACCCCAAGACTTTGGGTTAAAGTAAATAAGTTTTCAAAATCAATAAAAGAAAAAGAAAACATTATAATAAAAGTAGTAGAAGATTTAGAGAGAGAAATTATTGTTAACAAAAAAAGTATTTAAAAGTATTGTTTTGTATTGATATTTTTTGTATAATGTATCGCTTAGTATGTACACTAAGAAATATCAAAACAGAAATAAGTACAAAGCAATTAAGCAGAAGTTTAATGGTCGAACCTACCATAGTAAGAAAGAAGCTGCCTATGCTGCTGAATTAGAATGGAGATTAAAAGCAGGAGAAATAGTTGAGTACATACCTCAGCATCCATTGAGACTGTATGTAAATGAAAAGAAAATATGTAATTACTTTATTGATTTTAAAGTAATTTATCCTGATGGCTCAATAGAGCTTGTTGAAGTTAAAGGTTTTGAGACTGATGTCTGGAGACTTAAATGGAAACTAACCGAAGCACTGCTTGATGAACTAGAACCTAATGCAACATTAGTTTTAGTTAAATGAGTAAAGAACAAGTAATAATAGACATATCTAAGTTCCATGTGGAGTGGGTTAGATATGTGATTAAAAATGCTTTAAACTTTACACAGAAAAAAAATGCTGAAGATTTCGTGCAAGATGCTTATCTAAAGATTCTTAGGCTATCTTCATTTGATTTCTTAAAATATTATGACCAGAAAGGTCGAATTAATAAAAAGTATTTTTTCAGAACATTAAAAAGCATAATTATTGATGACTACAAGAAAAAGAAAATTCTAACAGTAAGTATTAATAATCACTTTCCTAACATAGACCAACCAGAAGAAACACCTAGCAAACCACAAATGGAAGTAGTCTTTAACAAAATAGAAAAGACTATTAGCAATATGTACTGGTATGATAAAAAGATGTTAAACTTATATGTCTACCACATACCAAGTATTAGAAAAATATCTACAGCTACTGCAATAAGCAGTAAGGCTGTATTCAAAACACTAAAGAGGTGTAAACTAACAATAAAAAAAGAAGTAGCAAAAGAATATTATTATGGCAAAACAGGCTAAAGCTAAAAAGGCAACAAGAAAAAAAGCTGCTCCAAAATCTAAAGGTCTTGGAGATAGTATAGAAAAATTCACTAAGAAAACAGGAATAAAAAAAGTAGTGGAGAAAGTAAGCGAGGTTACAGGAATTGACTGTGGATGTGATGAAAGGAAAGCATTACTAAATAAGATGTTTCCGTATAGAAGCACTAATTGTTTAACAGACGATGAGTATAACTGGCTCGATGTTTTTTATAAAAGCAGAAAGTCAACATTAACACACGAGGAGCAAACAAAAATGGTAGCTATACACAACAGAGTGCTAGCATCAAGAAGGCAAGTCAGCTCATGTGGTTCATGTGTAAGAGAAATGGTTAACGTAATGAAAAAATTATATTTAGAATATAAGGGTTAATGTTTAATTCCTATAAAATAAATGATAAGGTTGATGAACAATTAAAGGCAATTAAGCTTTTAGCATTACAGGGATATACAGTACTGGATTTAGAAGGAAACATAATAGACAAATGGAACTTTGATAAAAAAGAAAAACCCGTTATTTCTCCTTTGAGATATAACACGAGAAATAGATAATAAATAAAAAAAATATGTCAAAATCAAAATCAGAACCAATAAGTAATGAAATTTTTGAACATTTTAGAAAGCAAGAGAGAGAGGTTAAAATTGCAATTAACATTCTCAAAAAAAATGGCTTTTCTGTAAATGATAGAAAAAATAAATTAGTTATATATAGAGATTAAATGAAGAGTATAGCTGTTATGTCACGAGTTTTAAACGGAAAGCTAGTGAGAAACAAAAGCATGATAGCTAATGCTGTTAAACACTTTGAGGGAAAGGATGTCGAAGTAATAATTAAGATGAAAAGAAAGTACAGAAGCTCCCCTCAAAATGCTTACTACTTTGGAGTAATTATTCCAATAGCAGTAAATGCAATATATAACGAATGGGGAGAAGTATGGTCTAAAGAGAAAGCTCACGAGTTTTTTAAAAATAGATTTCTATTTAATGAAAGAGTAAATGAAGAGACAGCAGAGATAATACAGATACCTAAGTCTACAACTGATAACTCTACAATAGAACAAGAGGAGTATCATTTAAAATGTGTAGAGTTTTTAAGGGAGTGGTTTAATGTAGAAGTACCACTACCTAATGAAAATATAAAAATTGAATAATGATAAAACAAAATAATAGCAATCGAAAATATGTGGAGTATTATTTAAAAATAAAATGGCCAAAAATTAAAAATCCAGATTTTTTAATTCCCAAAACAGAAACTTTTAACAACTATTATATAAGAGTTTATGACGATATAAGGTTAAGTTATTTTAGTACAGAAAATCTTAAATATAACAAATTAAAAAAATGGTATAATGATTATAAAAAAAACAAGTTACATCGTTAATAGTTAAGACAAAATAAAATTGATTAATCAATCTTTTTCAATTATGGATAAAAGAAAATATAATGGAGGCAAAAGAGTAGGAGCAGGTAGAAAGCCTAAATCTGAAGAGCAAGATTTAATAGAAAAATTAGATTTGATTATTAACGAAGAAGATGTTATAAAACAACTTAAAGAATTAATAGCAGACGGAGATTTAAGAGCCATACAGCTTTATCTAAATTATCGTAGGGGTAGACCTATTGAAACTAAAGACATAACAATAAATGAAGATATGCCTTTGTTTATAGATTAGTATGCAAGTTAAAAAAACCTTAGCCTTAAATAAACTACTAAACCTAAACAGTAGAACTAAGATTATTAGAGGAGGGAGTTCAGCAGGAAAAACAATAGCTATTCTTATAATCCTAATTGACTATGCTATTAAAAACAAAGGCAAAGAAATAAGTGTAGTATCAGAATCTATTCCTCACTTGCGTAGAGGAGCTTTAAAAGACTTTCTAAGTATCTTAAAGAGCCTGAATAGGTATTATGAAAAGAAGTTCAATAGAAGTACTTTAAAATACGAATTTAGTAATGGCTCTTATATAGAGTTTTTCTCCACAGACCAACCGGACAAACTAAGAGGAGCAAGAAGAACAGACTTGTACATAAACGAATGTAACAATGTGCCTTTTGATGCTTACCAACAACTAGCAGTTAGAACAAGTGGAAACATCTGGCTAGACTATAATCCTGCAAATCTATTTTGGGTAGATAAAGAACTGATAGGACAGAGTGATACTGACTTTGTTACACTAACCTACAAAGACAATGACAGTCTACCAGAATCAATAGTTAAAGAAATAGAGAAAGCAAGAGACAAAGCTAAGACTTCTACATACTGGGCTAATTGGTGGAAAGTATATGGATTAGGTGAAATAGGAAGCTTAGAGGGAGTTTGTATTTCTGACTGGAAAGAGATTGATAAGATACCAGAAGATGCAAGACTGCTTTGTGGAGGCATGGACTTTGGCTATTCTGTTGACGCTTCAACTTATATAAGATTATACAAATGGAATAGTGCTTACATATTTGATGAAATGCTTTATAGAAAAGGTATGCACAATAGAGATATTAGCTTATTTTTTACAAACCAACATATAAGAGAAAACATTTATGCTGATTCTGCAGAACCTAAATCAATAGCTGAATTAAAAAACTATGGTCATGCAGTTTATCCTGTAACAAAAGGTAGAGATTCAATTATCTATGGAATTAATTTAATGAATCAAAATGAAATCTATGTAACTAGAAGAAGTAAGAATCTAATTAAGGAGCTTCAGGGTTATATATGGGCAAAAGACAAAGAGGGTAATGACTTACAAAAACCTACTGGAACACATCCAGATTGCATTGATGCAGCTAGATATGCTTTAATGATGCAGCTAGAAAATCCAAACAGAGGAGAATATCATTTTTATTAAATAAATACATAAAGTATTGCATAGTATTACAAATAGTATTATATTAGCAGTATAATTGCAATGAAGCAGTTATGTAAACAAAAAAATAATAAATATGAAAATGCCTAAAAACAGAGATTACGTTGATTACAATGCCTTAAATCCTATTCAGAAACAATACATAAATGATTGTATTTTGTTAGAAAATTTAGGAAAGCCAAATGACTTATTAGACGACTTATACAGAGCGGCTTATTTAAAAGATAATTAATAATTAAACAAAATATTTAAATGAAAGAAAAGAAAATACCTATAAGCTTTAGACTTGACAAAGATATTCTAGACAAAGTAAAGATTAAAGCTGAGAAAGAAAACAGGTCTATAAACAATACAGTAGAAACCATTCTCAAACAATCTTTAAAATAATCTTCACACCCTTTCATCTGAGAGGGTTTTTTTTTGCAATAGGGTGGAGTACACTTTGTGATTTTATCGTACATATAGTATGAAAGTTAAAATCCTAGTACCTGAAACACTATCAGAAATAACATTAGAGCAATATCAAAAGTTCTTAAAGATTTCTAATGACAATGAAGATAGTTTGTTTCTGCAACAGAAAATGGTAGAGATATTCTGCAACATTGAATTAAAGAATGTGCTAAATATTAAATACACCTCCATAAACAAAATAACAAAACACCTTAACAAACTGTTTGAACAAAAACCAAAGTTTATTACATCTTTTAATAGAGGTGAGTTAGAATTTGGATTTATACCTAAGCTAGACGATATGACCTTTGGAGAATATGTAGACCTAGATTCCACATTAACAGACTGGGAAACTATGCACAAAGCTATGGGTGTATTATTTAGACCTATAACACTTAAACAAAATAACAAGTATTTAATTGAGGACTATGAGACATATGACAAATACGATATGCAGAAAATGCCATTAGATATTGTACTTGGTTCATTAGTTTTTTTTTGGAGTTTAAGCAAAGAGTTAATGAATCATATTCCGAGTTATTTCAAACAGGAAGTGGAGAATCTGACCTCTCAGCAAAAGCAAACTTTGGAAGAAAGTGGAATTGGTATTCAAGCATTTATAGACTTAGTAACTCAGACGTTACCCAAATTGATGAAGTTACCAAGTTACCAGTCCATCAATGTTTAATGTTTTTGACTTTTGAAAAAGAGAAAATAGAACTTGAAAGAAGAATGATAAAGAGTAAGATATGAAAGAGTTTTTAGTAGAGGAGCTTTATGAAAGAGGATTAATTCCTTATGATGAAAGTATTGTTCTAGCTGAAGGCTTTGAAGATGCTATGGTTGGCATATCTACTACTAATCCTAAAAGAGCTATATACGATTATTGGAAATGTCTGGATTGTTTAATAAAAGCAAAAGTCACACAGGAAGTTTTTGAATTTGATGCAGCTTTAGAATGGCTAGACGATTACATAAAAGAAGCAAACAATAGTGATATAAACTCATTCACTCCAATATTTATAAAAACAATATGACAACTTATTATAATATAATTGACACACTTAAAACAGCTTTAGAAGCAGAACCTTTTGTTAATACTGTAAGCTATGGAAACATCTATGACATTGACTTAGCTAAACAAACCATATTTCCATTATCACACATTATGGTCAATCAAGCTACTATCTCTGCTCCAACAACAACATTTAATGTGACTATTATGTGCATGGATATTGTAGACAATCCTAAAACAGAAAGTGCTTCTGCATTTCTAGGAAACTCTAACGAGCAAGACATTCTAAACACACAGCTTAATATAGCAGCTAGAATAGTAAGTAAGCTAATGAGAGGAGATTTATTTAGCGACTTGTATCAGGTAGAGGGAACAGCAAGCTGTGAGCCTTTTAACGAAAGGTTTGAGAATAGTTTAACAGGATGGGCAGTAACTTTTGACGTAGTAGTTCCAACAAATATGACAATTTGCTAATGGAATTAAAAGAGATACAAAGAGAGTTGAATAGGTTTGGAAAGTATGTAGTCCAACAATCAAGAAGCAATCTTACTAAACAAAAAAAGAATGTAAATAAAACACTTTATAATTCTATTGGATATAACCTAGAGAAAACTGCTGAGGGTTTCAGTCTGTCTTTTGAAATGGAAGATTATGGAGAATTTCAAGATAAAGGGGTGAGTGGTATAAAAAGAAAATTTAACACACCTTTTAAATACACAAATAAAATGCCTCCTCCTAAAGCATTTGATAAATGGGGAGTAATTAAAGGAATAGCTCCAAGAGGTAAAGGAGGACAGTTTGAAAAACGTAAATCATTAGACTTTGCTTTAGCTAAAAGCATTTATTACAAAGGTATAAGACCAAGTATGTTTTTTACTAAACCCTTTGAAAAAGCCTTTGAAAGACTGCCTGAAGAATTAGCAGAATCATTAGTAAAAGACATAACAGAAAATATTTAAAACATGAGTGCAATAATAAATGCTAGAAGTCCATACTTTATAAAAATAACTCCCTCACAGGGAAGTATAGAATCAGCAACAATGACATTGTATATTTACTCAGGTACTTATACAGCTTCTCCATCTCCATCACAATACACATTAACAAAAACAGCCATATCAGGAAACAACTATATAGCCTTTGAAATAAGCTCACTTGTCAAAGATTATTTAGAAACAGAGTATGGAAACTTTTCAACAGACGGAGTTTGGGTTAAAACCTCTACTGTTATAACTAAAGATTCTGGAACAACAACTGCAACAACAGCAAACAAGCTAGTAGACAGCACTCAAAACTTTACAACTTCAGTCCAAATTGGTGATACTGTTAACAATACTACAGACGGAACAACAGCAACTATTTCTGCAATAGATAGCAATACTACTCTTAGCCTAAGTTCCGATATTATGACAAGTGGAGAAACTTATAACATAAGACAAACAGCAGCAGCAGAAGATGCCACTCCTTACTTAGCTTTTGATGGGTTTGGATATTTTGAAGAAGGTGTAAACCCTAGAACAGCTACAAATCCTATAAACACAGTAGTCACAGGAACAACCGATGGAGTAACAGTAGCTTTTAAATTACAAGACTCAACTCAAAACTTTTTAGACACAGTAAGTCTAGGAGATACTGTAAACAATTTAAGTGAGGGAGGTAGTACTACAATTAGTGCTATAGAAAGTAATACATCATTAGCATTAGCTGCTGATATTATGGTTTCAACTCCTGACAATTATAGCATTGTAGCTAGACCTGATTACACACCTGCTTTATTACAAAGCAATACAACTATATATTTTAAACAGGGTACTGACATTGTCTTTCCAGTATTTGCAGAAGCAGAGCCTACAATAACATTTATAAGTGGAGGAGGAGCAAACATCAAATGGGAAAGGACTGATGAGTTCTGGAACTTATACCAAAATTACTGGGGTTCTATTTTAACTCCTATTGTAGTTCCTGATTCTACCGATTCAACAGAAAAGATAGTTTACATAAGAGTAACTCCGACTCTGACATTACAAACAGGAGATACTATTACAGTAGTTTCTACTAAGACAGGCTATGAGCAAAGTTTTACTTTAACCCTAGAGGCTGTATGTGAGCCTAAGTATGAGCAACTACAAGTAATCTTTTATAACAAGTTTGGAGCTTTACAAATCATGCCATTTTTTAAAAGGTCACAAAAAAGCTTAAGTGTTAAAGGAAGCACTTACAACAGAAATATAATGGACTTTACCTCTTCTCCTAGTTATGATATTTCTAAACATAGTATTGCAACCTATGGAGTCAATGGTAGTGAATCTATTGAAATGAATACAGGATTTATTAACGAGAGCTTTAACGAAGTCATTGAAGAAATAATGCTTAGTAAACAAATATTTGTAGATGACGGAAACAATGTCTTGCCAATAAACATAAAAACTAAAAGCTTAACATTTAAAAAAGGAGTCAATGAAGGACTTATAAATTATACGATGAGCTTTGATTATGCCTTTAGCACTATAAACAACATTAAATAATGCTAGCACTACAAATTTATATTAACGGGCTAAGAGCTGATATGTTCAAAGACGAATCAGTCAGTATTACTCAGTCTATACAAAACGTAAGAGATGTAGGTAAAATATTTACTGATTTTACTAAGTCTTTTAATTTACCTGCCTCACAAAATAACAATAAGATATTTAAACACTTTTACAACTTTAATATTGATGCAGGCTTTGATGCCAGAACTAAAATTAGTAGTAAGCTAGAATTAAACTTTTTAGAATTTAAGACAGGAGTATTGCAGCTCAATGGAGTTAAAATGAAAAACAATCAGGCTAGCTCATACAATGTAACATTTTTTGGAAATACAGTAAACCTAAAAACTTTATTAGCTGAAGATAAACTAGACGTTTTAAACCTTTCTGCTTATGACCACACCTATTCAAAGCTAATAGTAAAAAATGCTTTACAATCAGACACCTATCTAAGTAATGGAGCTATTGTCTATCCTTTAATACAAGCTGAAGAAGGAAGATACTTTTTTAATTCAGATGCAACAAATGAAGAAGATTTTAATGTTCACTATCAGAGTAATGGACAGGGTTCATTAAATCATGGTATTGTTTATACGAATTTAAAACCTGCCATAAGACTACAAGAAATTATAGATGCTATTGAAGCTAGATATACAGTTGCTAATGGATTTCCTAGCGACATTGTCTTTTCATCAGACTTTTTTAATAACTCTGAGCCTTTTGCAAGTTTATATTTATGGCTTGCTAGAAACAAAGGAAGAATAGGAACAAATACAGACGGACAACAAGTTTTAACTAGAGTAATTGGTAACTGGCAACTTTCAGGAAGTGACAATTATTCTTTTAACTTAGGAAACACCACTTGGAGTGTGAATATAAACACAGCAGACAAAATAGTTTATTTTGCTATATTAAGCATAGCTCCTACCGACAACTCAATAGTCTACACAGCTTATGCTATTGACAATGTATCTAACACTAGAATTGCTGAAATAACAAATGTAACAGGTAGTAATCCTTTGACTTTTACATTGGATGAAAATACTGCTGCTAATTATGAAATTCAATGGGTAGTAGAAAGCACCTCTGCCTTATCGTTTACTCCAACTTTAGAACTAACAGCAAATGATATTTTAAACTTTGGTGGAGGAACAAACAACTATGTAGTTAATGGAGGCACTAACGATACACTAGGCTTTGTTTATATTAATCAAAATGTGCCTGACATTAAAATTATAGACCTACTTACAGGCTTATTTCAGACTTTTAATTTAACTGCTTTTGTTAATGACCAGAACATTATTGAGGTAAAAACATTAGATAGTTTTTATGCCACTAGCAATTCTTATGACATTACTTCTCATGTTGAAATGAATACTAGTGATATTAATATGGCTTTGCCTTATAATGACATACAGTTTAAATTTCAAGAGCCAGATTCTTTTTTAGCTATAAATTTTAACAGAATACAAAATCAAGTGTTTGGAGATTTGCTTAGTCCTCCCTCAAGAGATACTTCTATTGATGTTGGTACTAAATACACCATAGAACTCCCTTTCGCTAAAATGGTTTATGAAAGATTGTCTGACCAAAACAGTTCATCAACTCTTACTAACAATCAAAGTGAAATACAATGGGGATGGAGTGTCAATGCAGACCAAGAAACTGATTTGACAAAACCTTTAATATTTTATAACGTTAACCAGACTATAAGTAGTGCAGATTCTAAACTTTCATTTAAAGACGGCATAAGCTCAAATGAAGCAGCACCACTAACAACTTACAACAGACCTTCTAATGTTAATTTAAACTCCTCGCAGACTATTAATTTTGGAAGTGAGGTTGATGAGTATACAGGAACTACAAACAACCAAAGTCTGTTTCAGAATTACTACTCTTCTTACATCTCCGATGTATTTAATATAAAAAGAAGAATAACTAAGGTTAAAGCCTACCTGCCTTTAAGCATTTTACTTAACTACAATTTAAACGACAAGTTTATTATCAATGACATTAGTTATAAAATAAATACAGTTAAAACCAATATGCTAACAGGAGAAAGCAGCTTAGAACTTTTAAACGAATTATCATGATAGGACAAATACTAGAGTTAATAAAAATAACCAAATGTAAAAGTGAGTTTTCACAAATTGCATTAGGTAAAAACAAAATTCCTGAAACCTTTAAAGAAGTTTATAATCATATTAAATATTTTAAATAATGAAAAGTATTCCAATAGAATTAAAGGTAAACACTAAAAATGCAGAGGCTAGTTTAGAAGATGTTGTAAAAAGTTTACAGCTTATAAATGAGACTTTAGTAGACAATCAAAAAGAAAGTCAAGAAGCTTTCAAAAAACTAGATAAAGGTGCAAAAAATTCAAATAAAAAACTTTCTTTACTTAGCAAAGGTGTTAATAAACTTAAAAAAGGGTTTACAGGAGTTGGTTTAGCATTTAAAGCTATTGGATTTGGTTTAATTTTAAAAGCTTTTGAAACCTTTACTGCAATATTGGGAGAAAATCAAAAAGTAGTAGATTTTGGCAATACCATATTCCAAACTACTGCTAAAATATTTACTGACATCACTAATGGAGTGATAGAATCGTTTACTTCTTTTGAAAATTTTAAAGGTGCTATAGCTAGAGTAGGAAATAGTATAAAAACTTTATTAATGCCTACCATTATAAAAGCACAGATAGGATTTAAAACATTACAATTAGCAGCAAAAACATTATTTGATAAAAAAGATACTGAAGGAATTGAAAGACTTGCAGGAGAAATTGCACAACTAGGAACGGATTTAATTGATGCTTCTAAAGAACAAAAAGAATTAACTACTAATGTTACTAAATATGTAAAATCTACTTTTCAAGCAGCACAGGCTAACACACAGTTAGCTAATTCAGCACAGCTTTTAAATGCAGAAAATCAGGGTTTACTAGAAAAATACGATAGAGAAGCAGAAATACAAAGACAATTAAGAGACGATACCTCAAACAGTATACAAGTAAGAATTGAAGCTAATGAAAAATTAGCAGAAGTATTAGATGAGCAAGAAAAGACAATGAAGAAAAATGCTCAAGTTGCAGTTGAGTCAGCAAAAGCAGCTTTAGATTTAAATAAAGATAATGTAGCTCTACAAGTAGCTTATACAGAGGCTTTAAATGAACAAGCTGCTATTGAAGCTACCGTTACAGGGTTTAGGTCTGAGCAACAGACAAATTATAATGCTTTATTACAGGAACAAAAAGATTTAGATTTAGAATTAAAACAAATAGGATTAGATGATGTTGAATTAGCCAAATTAGAAGCACAAAATCAATTAGACATACAAACTGCATTAATAGATAAAGAAGTTGAAAATGAAGAACGAAAAAACGCTCTTTTATTAAAAGCTCAACAAGATTATCAAAAACAAATATCTAAAATTAATGCTGATGCTGCTAAAACAGATGTAATAATAACAAAACTAACAGAAGAACAAAAGCTTAACATTATATCAGGAGCTTTAGGAGGGATTGCTAATCTTGTAGGTCAAAGTAGTGGATTTGGGAAAGCTATTGCAGTTACTCAAGCAGTAATTGATACTTATGCAGGAGCTAATAAGGCTTTAGCACAGGGAGGTATTTTTGGCCCTATAGCAGCAGCAGGAATTATTGCAGGAGGTCTTGCTAATGTTAAAAATATAGTTTCTACTCAAACACCTGCAGCACCTGCTGCATTATCTGGTGGTGGTTCTGGTGGTGGTTCATCTGCTGCTGTATCAGTTGCACCAAGTCCTCCTGCATTTAATATAGTAGGAGCATCAGAAACAAATCAGTTAGCAGGAGCAATAGGAAGTCAAGCTCAAGAGCCAGTCAAAGCTTTTGTAGTGGCTAATGATGTAACTACTGCACAGAGTTTAGATAGAAATATTGTCGAAGGTGCAAGTATAGGGTAACACTTTTAAAAATTATCGTACATATATTATGGATATAATAGAATTATTTTTAGACGAAGAAAACGAACATTCAGGAATAGAAGCTATTTCAGTTGTTGAATCTCCTGCAATAGAATCAGATTTTATTGCACTTAAAAACCAAGAAATCAGAATGGCACAGGTAGATAAGGAAAAACGAATCCTTATGGGTGCTGCTTTAATACCTAACAAACCCATTTATAGAAAGAATGAGAAAGATGAAGGCTATTATGTCTATTTCTCCACAGATACTGTAAAAAAGGCATCTGAAATGTTTTTAATAAGAGGCAATCAATCAAAAGCAACTTTAGAGCATCAAATGGCTATACAAAACCTAACAGTTGTTGAATCTTGGTTAGTAGATGACCCTAAAATGGATAAATCAGTAAAATATGGTTTAGATGTACCAAAAGGGACTTGGATGGTGTCGATGAAAGTCAATAATGACGAAATATGGAATGATTATGTAAAAACAGGTAAAGTCAAAGGATTTTCAATAGAAGGATTTTTCTCAGACCAAGCTAACAGACCTAAAGAGCAAATAGAGGAAGAATTATCAGAAGAAGTGCTTTCTAAAGAATTAATAGCAAAAATAAAGGATATTATTTGCAAAGGTTGTGACAATCAAAATAAACAATATGATAAGAAAGAAGAAATTTAAAAACCTAGCACACAATTCTCCTAAAGCCAGTCGCAGAGGGTGTTTGTGTAAAGACAACACTTATAGTGTGGATTGTTGTGATGGCTCACTTCATGCACAGGGCATAGGTAAAACTCAGGCAAGCTAAAAAAAGTGGAAACACTTTTGACTTTTGTCGTACATATAATAAGCAATTAAAAAATATTTAAATGAAAGCATCAGAAATAGTTGAATCAATAAAACAAGTTCTAGGAATGGAACTAGCAGAAGTTAAAGTAGAGTTAGAAGAAAGAAAACTTGAAAACGGAACTAGAATAGAAGCAGAATCTTTTGAAAAAGGTAAAGCTGTATTTATTTTGACAGACGATGAAAAAGTAGCTATGCCAGTTGGTGAGTACTTATTTGAAGATGGCACTTTATTAGTAGTTGAAGAAGAGGGAGTTATTGGAGATGTAAGAGAAGATGTTGACGATGAAGTTCCACAAAAGGAAGAAGCAGGAGAAGAAAAAGAAGAAATGAAAGAAGAAGAAGAAATGGATGAGGAAGCTGATGTAGCAGACTGGAAAGGCATGGAAAAAAGAATTAAAAACTTAGAAGATGCTATTGCTGATTTAAAATCAGATAAACAAGACAGAAATTCTAAAGAAGAAGAAGTGTATTCAAAAGAAGAAAAAGTAGAAGAAAAAGTAGAAGCAGCGAAAGTTGAATTAAATGAAGTTGAAGTTTCTGCAGAACCAATTAATCACAACCCAGAAAAGGTTGAGAAAAGAGAAAGAGTGCATTTAGCAAAAGGAAGAGCGAGAAGCACTATGGATAGAGTATTAGAAAAATTAAATAATCACAAATAACAATTAAATTTTAAAACATGAGTAATCACAAAGTCGATTTAGCGACAACAGTTAACATTACCTCTACTTTTAGCGGTTCTTGGGCAAATAAGTATGTCTCAATCGCTTTATTAAGTGGTAAAACTTTAGACAATGGAGGTGTAACAATTATGCCAAACATTGACTACAAATATGTCATCCAGAAAGGAGCATTTGATTCAAACTTTATTAAAGATGCAACCTGTGACTTTACAGATACGGGTGCAGTAACTCTTACAGAAAGAGTACTTACTTTAGAGGAGTTCCAAATCAACTCTGAATTTTGTAAAAAAGAATTTTCTCAAACTTGGCAAGCTGCTGAAATGGGTTATTCTGTATTAAATCAAGACCTCCCAAAATCATTCCAAGAATTTATCATTACACAATTTGCTGCTAAAGTTGCAGACAAATATGAGCAAGTTATTTGGAACGGAACTAACGGAAACACAGGTGAGTTTGATGGATTTACAACTTTATTTGCTGCTGACGGAGATGTAATTGATGTAGCTGCTGTAGGTGGTGGAATTAATGCTGCAAATGTAATTGCTGAATTACAAAAAATAGTAGCTGCTATTCCTGCAACTGTTTACGAAAAAGAAGATATGCATGTTTATATAGGAACTGATATTTTAAGATTCTACATTCAAGCTTTAGGCTTAGTAGGTGCAGGTTCAGGTATTGACAACAAAGGAACACTTTGGTATAACGGAGTTCCTTTAACTATTGACGGAATTAAATTATTCCACTCACCAGGTATGCCTGCTAACAAAGCAGTAGCAGCTCAATCATCTAATTTATATTTCGGTACTGGATTACTTTCAGACATGAACGAAATTAGAATTATTGATATGCAAGACATTGATGGTAGCCAAAATGTGAGATTTATCATGCGTTGGAAGGCTGGAATTTCCTACGGTTTGGGAAGCGAAGTAGTATTATACGCTTAATAGTAAGTAAATAAAGTTTAACCTTTTAAAATAAATAAATATGTCATGTAATTTAAGTGCAGGTAGAGCAGTCCCATGTAAAGATGTAGTAGGGGGGATTCAAAAGGTTTTCTTTGTTGACTTTGGTGGACTGGGAACAATAACATACACAGCAGATGAAATAACAGATGCAAGTGGAACTTTCTCAGCTTATGAGTACGATTTAAAAGGAGGTAGTTCTTTAGAGCAAACAATAACAAGCTCAAGAGAAACAGGAACGACTTTCTTTGAACAAGTCCTTACTCTAAATCTTACTAAATTAAGTAAAGAAGATAATGTACAAATAAAGCTATTAGCTTACGGAAGACCTCAAGTTGCAGTCGTTGACAACAACGGAAATGCTTTCTTGATGGGTATTGAGTTTGGAGCTGAAGTAACTGGAGGAACAGTTGCTACAGGAACAGCTATGGGTGATTTAAGTGGATACACTTTAACGCTTACAGCTCAAGAAAAACTTCCTGCTAATTTTATATCAGGTGCAACATTGGCTAATCCTTTTGCAGGCTTGTCAAGTGCAACTGAAACAATAGTAGTAGGTACTAATAGCTAAAAAACGATAGGTTTCTTTTCATTAAGTTTTGTTTAGGTTAGAAAGGGGTACTTTAACGAGTCACCCCTTTTTATTTAAAAATTAAGTTATGATAATACTAAGGGAGGTAAATACATTACAGACAATTAAAGTAATTCCTAGAGAATATAGCACCAATATTACTTATGCAGTAAACATAACTAGTGATTCTGAAAATAAGAATGTTTATTCTCACAATTTTACTGACGAGTTTACTTTAGATAAATACTGGTATCAGTTTAGTGATTTCTTTACAGGTTTAGAGGAAAATAATTTTTATACATTAAGCATAACAAGATACCAAAAAGAAGTTTTTAGGGGAAGAATCTTTTGCACTAATCAATCTCCAATAAGCACATTTAGTGTTAACTCTGGAGAATACACAACCACGACCTCAACTAATGAATTTATATTCTATGAAGCATAAAAGCGACATTCACATTTTAAATCTAAACTCTTACGAAGCACCAAGAGTTTATGAAGAAAGAAACCAAGATTTTGTCTCCATTGGAGATAATAACGACTACTATCAATATGTCATAGACAGATATATTGGTTCTACTACTAATCATGCTATTTTAAATGGAGTTACCAATTTTGTTTATGGTCATGGAATAGATGCTACTGATTCTAGTGAAAAACCAGAGCAGTATGCACAGATGAAATCATTACTTAAAAATAAAGACCTATTTAGAGTAGTACAAGACTTTGTAATTTTAGGAGAAGGAGCTTTTCAAGTAACTTATAATACAGAGAGAAAAATAAGCAAGCTAACCTACTTCCCTAGACAAACTTTAAGAGCCGAGAAATGCAACGATAAAGGGGAAATAGATGCCTATTACTACCACCCTGACTGGAAAGACTACAACAGAAACGATAAACTTAAAAGGATACCTGTATTTGGGACATCTAAAGAGTTGAATGAAATATTTATTGTTAAAAAATACGTTGTTGGATTTCACTATTATAGCCTACCTAGCTATGCTGCTTCAATGCCTTATGCACTTTTAGAAGAAGAAATTTCAGCATACTTAATTAATGAAACACAAAATTCTTTTTCAGGAACTAAAGTTGTTAATTTTAACAATGGAGTACCTGACAAAGAGAAACAAATCCAAATAAAAAACGACATCTTAGGTAAGCTTACAGGTTCTATTGGTGACAAAGTGATAGTTGCCTTTAATTCTAATCAAGAATCTGCTACAACTGTTGAAGATATATCACTAAACAATGCTCCAGAACATTATGCTTATTTAGCTGAGGAGTGTGTTAAGAAATTAATGGTAGGACATAGAATTACTTCTCCTCTTTTACTAGGAATTAGAGAATCTGGAGGAGGACTAGGGAATAATGCTGATGAAATACAAACAGCTACCGATTTATTCTTAAACATCGTAATTAAGCCTGCTCAGGACATTGTTATTGATGCTATAGATGACCTTTTAGCCACTAATGACATAGCTCTTAATCTTTACTTCAAAACGCTTAAACCATTAGACTTCATGGATGAAGATACTGATTTAACAGACGAACAAGTTGAAGAGGAAACAGGAATAAAGCAAGAAGATATAGATGAAGAAAAAGTAGAGGTAGATTTGAAAAAAATAGATGGCAAACTTGTTTTTGAAACTCCTGAAGAAGCAGAAGAGCAAGCCGAGAAGCTAGGTTGTAAAGGTTCGCATACACATGAAGATGAAGATGGAAAAACTTGGTATATGCCATGTGAATCACATGATGACTATCCACAGTCTATGAGTTTAACTAAAGAGGATTTAAATGAAGAGGAAACTAAAAACATCTTAGGTATTCTAGCAGAAGCAGGTGAGAAAATGAGTGATAATTATGTTTATGTAGATGAAATAGATGCTGATGACGATGTAGACAATGAGGACTGGGCAAACTACCTTATAAATGAGAAAAAAAGTACTCTTTCTAAAATTAAAGGACTGCTAGGACTTGCTGATGAAATAGATTCTAAAAAGAAAGGAAGTTCATATAGTGACTTAGATTCTAAAAATGGATTATATAAAATAAGATATACTTATGCAATAGGCTCAAACAAGCCAAGTAAAACACAAAGAGACTTTTGTGCAAATATGATGGACATGGCTAGAGCAGGTATTGTATGGACTTTAGAAGATATTGATAGAGCAAGCAGAGAGGGTGTAAACAGAGAGTTAGGTCATAAAGGTAGAGCTTACGATTTATTTAAATTTAAAGGAGGTATTTATTGCAGACATAAATGGAGAAAAGTTTTATACAGACTAGAAAGCAATACTGAGCCTTCTGAAAATCTTTCTAATTATAAAAAGACTAGAACTATTCCTAAAACATATAACAGAAATCCTAGAGGTTCAAAACAGGCTGCAACTGCTCCTGAAAATATGCCTAATAGAGGAGCATACCCAAAATAAAATTTAAACTATGGCACAGGTATTATTTATAAACAGAGACGACTTAGTAAGGTTCACATCAGCTAATGGAAATATTGATACAGATAAATTCATACAATATATTTTTATTGCACAGGAAATTCAAATACAAAGATTTTTAGGAACTGAATTATATAATCAACTTGAAACTAAAATTGCTAATAACAATTTAGCAGGTCATTATTTGACTTTAGTGACAGATTATATAAAACCAAGTTTATGTCATTGGGCAATGGTAGAATATCTTCCATTCGCTGCCTATTCAATTTCTAATAATGGAATATACAAGCATACTTCTGAAAATGCTGTAAATGCTGATAAAAACGAAGTAGACTTTTTAATAGAAAAAGAAAGAACGACTGCTCAATATTTTAGTAACAGACTGATTGATTATTTACAAGATAATGCAGCAGCAAACTTTCCTGAATACTATGCAAATAGTTTTCCAGACATATATCCAGACGACTCAGCAAATTTTGGTGGATGGCAGTTAAGTTAAAAAAAACAAATGAGCAGGAGAAAAACGAAATCTTGCTTAAAAAATATTTAGAAAATAAAGTAGAATCATTAAAAAATAAAACAAATTGGCAACATTTACAGGACAATTAATTTCAGCTACTTATGATGCAATTATAAAAACAATAGATAATGATGCCATAGGAGGAACAGCTAAACAACTTACAGACGGACTTGGAAATGTAACGCCTTTATATGTTTCTACTACACAAATAGGAATAGGCATTACTCCAACAGAAGCTCTTCATGTTTCTGGCAATATAAAAGCTAGCTCATCAGTAATAGCTACCACTTTTAGTGGTGATTTAAATGGGACTATAAACACAGCAACAACAGGAGTCACACAAACAGCAGGAGACAATACTACAAAAATAGCAACTACTGCTTTTGTACAAGAAAGTCATACTGGTAAGCCAACAGGTTCTGGAACAGGTGGTAAAATTGCTCTTTGGAGTGGCTCAGGCACTTCTACAGTATTAACAGATAGTTCAATTACTGAAGAATCTACTCAATATTTACTAACTAAAGACATTAGAATTTTCGATACTATTCCTGGTATAACTTTACAAGATTCTGATAGTTCAGGAAGTGCGTCTAGTGGTAGTATAACTTGGCTAGACAATGCAGCTAGTCAAAGAGCTATAATTAGTTTAACAAATTCTATTTTAGGAATAACTAGCAAGCATGGTGGTATAAATTTTGGAACTAATTCAACACCTGCTGTTTCTATAGATTCTAGTCAAAATACTGAGTTTTTTGGTAGCATATCTTCAACAAGCACTATTACAGCTACTTCTTACATACAAAGTGACAGTAATTTACTAGTTAAAGGAGATGTAAAATTTAGAAATAATGCTGATTCTAGTTGGAACGGAGGACAGATAGGTTCTGATGCAAATGACAGTTTAAGATTTGCAGTTAAAACAGCTGCGTCTAGTAATGTTGAAGCATTGACATTAGATGCTAACTTAAAAGCTAATTTTACAGGGAGCATAGCTATTGGAGGAAATGCCACGACTATTGCTTCATTTGTTACAGAATCCGACACTATAGCTTCTAATGATAATGACACCACTCTCCCAACAAGTGCAGCAGTTAAAGATTATGTAGACACTCAAGTTGGAGCAAACAATGAGCTTTCTGAGATTTTAGCAAATGGCAATACTACTGGAGGAACTAAAATAGAGGTAAATAATACTTCTAGTGGTATAGATTTAATTGATGATGCAAAAATTAGATTAGGTACAGGAAATGATTTACAAATATATCACAATGGAAGTCAAGATAGAATTGAAAGTTCATCAGCTTTTTTAGTATTAGAAGCATCAAATGTTATTCTTCGTAATAATGGTGGTAGTGAAGATTATGCTAAGTTTCTTGGTAATGCTGCTGTGGAATTATATTATAACAACTCTAAAAAGTTTGAAACTACAAGTACAGGGGTTAGTGTAACAGGTGCTTTAACAGGAACAAGTGCAACTTTTTCAACTTCAGGCACACCGTTATCTTTAAATAGAACAGGTGGTGCTACTGCTTTAGTAGAATTAAAAATAGGAGGTACAGTTGAAGGATATTTAGGTGCTGACTCAACAAAAAGTTTAATTGTTTTTAATGAATCAGCTGCAGAAAAATTTTCTATTAGTAATGGGGGTGATGGAACTTTTGCAGGAACTATTTCAAGTGGTGCTATAACTGCTAGTGGTTCAACTGCAGCAGGAGTGCTTACTTTGGAAAGTACATCAGCTTCTGACTTAACAATAACAACTACTGCAGCGAATACTTGGGAATTTAGTAATGCAGGTAATAATTCTGTATATAATGCGTATTCACATACATTTAAAAATGCCTCAACCACAGGTTTAACAATAAACAATTCTGGAAACGCAACCTTTGCAGGAAATGTAACTGCACCAGAACTTCGTTTACAGGGAACAGGTACAACATATCTTAATATCGGAAATAATACTACAGGTTCAGCATCAAGTGATGGAGCAAGTATAGGTTATTTTACAGGGCAAAGTTCTTTACAAATTGTTCAAAGAGAAAATGATGCTATGGTTTTTTCAACTAACAATACAGAAAAAATGCGTATAACATCTGACGGGGATGTTTTAATGACCACAACATCAGGTAATAAACTTGCAACAATAAAAGGTCAAACAGGTAATGGTTATTATGGCGAATTAAAATTAGGTAACGCTGACCATAGTGCTGGGATTATTGGTCGACACATTTCATCAGGTAATACAGATTTAGAATTTTATACAGAAAATTATTCTGGTGATGGTTATGCAGAAAGAATGAGGATAACATCTGGGGGGGATGTTTTTATTGGCAATTCTTCTGTTACTACTGCTAACACAGCAATATTTTTAAACAAATCAGGAATTATTACAAATGTTGTAGCTAGTAGCTCAACAGATTTAATGCAATTTTACCAACAGAATGGTGGTGGCTTAGGAACAATAAGTCGTAACGCTGATGGTATATGTATGAATGGAAATGGTCAAACTAATCAATTGGTTGTGGCTGATTCTGGAAACGTAGGAATTGGAGGAGGTGCAATTAATTCACCAACAAGTGTAGGAACATTTTTAAACATAACTGGTAGAAATGGAATTGGAGGAGGAACAGCAGGGATTGTTTTAAAAGATTATGATAATGCAGCTTGGGATATATGGAATAGTGGAGGAATATTAAATTTTAGATATAACAATGGCGCAAGTGGAGCAGGAAATGGGCTTAGTATAGACACGACTAGTAATGCAACTTTTGCAGGAAATGTAACATTAAGTCAACCAACAAATGGTGCAGAAGCTAAATTAATATTAACATCAAAAAGTGCAGCAGGTAATTCAAGAACAGGAATAGTTGAATATGATGCAGACACAGAAAAAATATTTTTTATTAATGAAAGCACTACTGTTGCTGCAATGACTTCTGGAGGAAATGTAGGAATAGGAACTGATTCGCCTACTCAAGCCAAATTAGTTAGTTCTTATGATGGAACTGTTAACAATGGTATGGCTATAATAAACACTAATACAGGTACTGTTGTACAAAATTTAATGATTTTTAAAAGAGGTACGACTGAAGTTGGTTCAATTACATCTAACAATACTACAACTACTTATGTTACAAGTTCCGATTATAGATTAAAAGAAAACGTAGTTTCAATGACTGGTGCTTTAGATAGATTAAGTCAATTAAAACCTAGTAGATTTAACTTTATAGCAGATGCAGACAAAACAGTAGATGGGTTCTTGGCTCACGAAGTACAAGAGATAGTGCCTGAAGCTATAAGTGGAGAAAAAGATGCAATGCAAGATGAGGAATATGAAGTAAGTCCTGCTGTTTATGAAGATGTTTTACACCCTGCAATTGAAGAAGAATTAGACGAAGATGGAAATATAATAACGGAAGCTAAAGATGAATGGACTGAAAACGTATTAAAAACTGAAGCAGTCAAAGATACTAGACAAGTTCCAAAATATCAAGGAATCGACCAGTCAAAATTAGTGCCATTATTAGTAGGTGCAATACAAGAACTAAAAGCAGAAATAGATGATTTAAAAAACAAATGTAATTGTAAATAAAACGAATAAAAATTAACCCTTAAATAAATAAAAATGAGTAACAAAATCAAAAAAGAAGAATTAGAAACTTTACAGGGTCATGTAAATACGCAATCAAAAGCCTTACATGACATAGGAGCTTTAGAGAATCAAAAATTCCATTTGCTTCATGCACTTAATCAAGCACAGCAAAAAGTTGAAGAATTTAAAAAGGAACTTGAAGAAACTTATGGCAAAATAAACATTGATTTAAAAGATGGAAGTTTTGAGCCAATAGAAGAAAAACAAGAAGCTCCGTTAGTAGACGAGTATATCAATTAATTATGGATTCTGCAGATATGAAGATTTATTTTTTAAACTCTGTCGTTTTGGCTTTGACAATGACTGAAATAGAAACATGGTTGAAGATAATTCTTCTTATCTGCACTATTGTTTATACAATAAAAAAGACTAAGAAACTATGAGAAAAATAGACAAGCTCATAGTTCATTGTTCGGCAACTCCAGAACATAAAGAGTTTGATGTAGAAGATATAACAGAGTGGCACGTTACTGGAAATGGTTGGTCAGATTGTGGTTACCATTATGTCATTACTCTTAGTGGTGAGATACAAGAAGGTAGACCAGAAAAGAGAATAGGAAGTCACGTAAAAGGAGTTAATAGAAGTTCTATAGGTATATGTTACATAGGAGGGATGGATAGAACGATGGACAAATGGATAGATACTAGAACACCTGAGCAAAAAGAATCATTAGAGCAACTATTAAAAGATTTAAAACAGAAGTATCCAAAAGCTACAATATATGGACATAAGGATTTTACTAATAAAAAAGTATGTCCATGTTTTGATGCTAAGGAAGAATACAAAGAGATAAGTAATGGGAATAGAGAATAAAAAAGTCAATGTAGATATTGACGGAGATGGCAAACCAGATTTAAACTTAGATTTAAAAACCATTATAATGGTAGTAGGAGGTATTATAAGCTTAACTATGACCTATTCAACTTTGACTAAACAAATAGAACTTAATAAACAAGAAATAGAGGTGGCTAAAAAGCTACCACCTGCACAGTCATTAGAAGTTATTAAGCAAAGAATAGAATTTCTTGAAGGACAAATAGAAGCTAAAGATAAAAGACTAGATAAAATAGAAGATAAAATATATAAAAGATGAACAAGCTGATAGAGTTTATGTTTATGTTAATTATCATATTAATTATAGGCTCATTTACAGTTTTACCTTTAAATTAAAACTATGGAAATTATAAATCATTTATTAGGAATTTGTGGCGAAAGTCATATTAACATTTACACAATTATTTTATCAATAATTGCTTTAAAATTAATTTATGAAAAATATATTATCAAAACTATTTGGTGGAGCAGCAGGTGGAGTAGCAGAAAAAATAAGTAATATAATAGCTAAACATACTTTCTCAAAAGAAGATAGAGCAAAGTTTGAGAATGAAATGACTAAGGTATTTGTAGATGCTGAGGCTGATATGCAACAAAACGTAACTGAAAGATGGGTTAGTGATAATAAAGGCTCATGGCTTTCTAAAAATGTTAGACCAATAGTTTTGTTATTTCTAGTCATCTCTACAGTATTAATGATTTTTATTGATGCAGGTGTTTTAAATTTTGAAGTAAAAGACACATGGATTGACCTTTTACAGCTCACTTTAATTACTGTTATTTCAGCTTATTTTGGAGGTAGGTCATTTGAGAAAATTAAAAGAAAATAATGGCTAAGAATCAAATTTTAACAGTATATAAATCTAAATCAAAAAAAAGAAAAGGAATACATTCTAAAAATAAATCTAGCAAACTCAAATCCTCAAAACATTACTTGAAAAGATATAAAGGACAGGGTAAATGAAAGATTTTAGACCGAGAATTAAAGGCAATAAAAAAATTGCTTATGACAATATTATTAAAAAAGAATCTCGAATTTTAGTAATAGGAGACCTGCATGAGCCATTTTGTAAAGATTCTTATTTAGACCATTGTAGTTATATCTATGCAAAATATAACTGTAACAAAGTAATATTTATTGGTGATTTAATTGATAATCATTTTAGCTCCTACCATGAAACTGACCCTGATGGGATGAGTGGAGGTGACGAATTAGAGTTTGCAATAAAAAGAATAGCTAGGTGGTATAGGGCTTTTCCTAAAGCAGATGTAATTATTGGTAACCACGATAGACTTATAAGAAGAAAAGCTTTTACTGGAAATATACCAAAGGCATGGATTAAATCTTATAAAGATGTTTTAAATACTCCTAAATGGAAGTTTAAAGACCGAGTGGTTTATGATAATGTCCAATACATACATGGAGAAGCAGGAACAGCTAGAACTAAATGCAAAGCTGATTTAATGAGTACAGTACAGGGACATTTGCACACGCAGGCTTATACGGAGTATTTTGTAGGTGCTAACTTTAAAATATTTGGTTGTCAGGTAGGTTGTGGTATTGACTTTGACCAGTATAGTTTTGCCTATGCTAAAAGAGGAAAAAAGCCTGCTATTGGTTGTGCTGTTGTTTTTGGTGGTAAAACCTGTATTAATGAGCTTATGGATTTAGGAAAAAAAAATGAATTGCAGTAAATGTAAAACAGCAATGGAAATAAATGGCAGCAATCAAAATGGCTATTTCTACTATTGCTCTGTTTGTTTTAACGTAGTTTGTATAGGCTAATTATTTACATTCATTCAACGATACATTCAACCAAAAAAACAAAACCCCTGTAAATCAATAACTTACAAAGGTTTTAGTCGGGGTGGCAGGAGTTGAATTTATTTATATCAATTTACAGTTTTATTGTATTTTAAGGTAAAAATACGATGTTGTCCTTTTTTATTTTCCATTACATTCCAATAATATTGTAAATTAAATATATATTTACATTCAACGATTCATTCAACTACATTAAATGTTTTTTTATTTAAAACAGCCTAATAAAGATAGTAAAACATTAATAATTTTAAAATATTATGTTTCAAAAGAAAATAAATATTTTACACAAACCACCAATTTAAAAATTAATCCTGTAAAATGGTCAAAAGAAAACAGATTGCCTAAATTAAAAAGAGGTGGAGATAGTTATAAGTTAAGACGTATTACAGATGAGCTTAATAGAATAAATGACAAACTACATGAAGCTATAGATAATCATGGCAAAGAGCTTACTATAGGTCATTTAAAACAGCATTTCAGCATAAAAAAACAACAATTAATTTATTTAAAAGATTTCTGGAAAGCATTTATAAAAGAAAGAGAAGAAATGCAAGAGGTGGGTGTAAAAATGCTTATAAAGTATCGAGCCATGCTTACAAAAACTCTGCAGTTTGAAAAGCTAAATAAAAAACAATATAAATTAAATGATTTAGATGACAATTTTTATGCTGAATTTATAACATTTATGAGAAAAGAATATAATTTGAATGACAATACTTTACATAGGTATATGAGTATTTTTAAAACAATGATTTCATGGTGCAGTAAAAAAGGCTATAAAGTATTGACTGACTATAATAATATAAAGATAGCTAAGTATGAGACTAATGACGTGCATTTAACAGAATTAGAGCTTAAATTATTAGAAGATGCAAAGTTAAGTGTATCTAATGAAAGAGCTAGAGATTTATTTCTAATAGGAGCATATACAGGTCAAAGGTTTTCTGATTATTCTATGTTTGAAAAAGCAGACGTAAGAGAGGGAGCTATAGTAAAAAAAGCTAAGAAAACTAAAATTACTTCTTTTATTCCTTTACATAACAAATTAAAAAAATTATTAGATAAATACGAGTGGAAGTTGCCTAAAATATCTAGTCAAAAATTTAATTTAAAAATACAAGAGATTTGTAAAGAACTAAAGATTAATGATAGCATAAAAAAAGTTTCATACATGGGTAAAAACAAAAAAGAAGAAGTTTTTCCTAA
>Ga0070746_10000258_pt1 | contig 31116 bp, 48 predicted proteins | sample VirMetDEL_Mar_21_FD_77016 | JGI IMG/M metagenome (GOLD analysis project Ga0070746, IMG submission 77016) | Aqueous microbial communities from the Delaware River and Bay under freshwater to marine salinity gradient to study organic matter... | ecosystem: Environmental > Aquatic > Marine >...
AATAAGACTCTAGAGCTGATTGCATAAGGAACTCTAATATAATTAGGTATGGAAGAAGAACAAAACAAATTATTAGGTGTTAGCGAAAACGGTAAAGATCTCTGTATTATTTGTGGAGAAGAATCCGATTACAGTTATGATACTCATATAGACTATAGAGTAGGTTATGTTGAGGGTGCAGGGCAGTTATGTAAAGCATGCCATGACAACGGGTAAGGAACTCAGATATAATTAGGTATGAAAGAGATGGAAAATGATGTTAAGCAGCTAGAAGAGGAAGTAAGCTCTCTTGTTGATAAGGTAATTGCTCTTAGAGCAGAGCTAGAGTCTCATGAGAGGCTCATTGTTAAGAAAGACCAGACCATTGCTGAACTTCATGCCTGGAGTAAGAAACTAGAAGAAGATAATGTCAAGAAGGATAAGACCATCGCTGATCTCCATGGAATGTTAGTAGCAGCTAAGTAGAAATAGAATTATGATTAAGACATATACAAATGAAGCCACTCTATTCGGTGTTATTGCACTAGTAGTAGTATCGTGGCAAGCATGGCTAATTCACTCACTTACCAGAGTGGAGGTCATTACAACAGAGGAAGTAAAAGAAGAAAGTTATCATGTTATTGATGCATCATACATCGATCATTCAGGTAAGTTTACTGATTGTGTTGAATATGCAGATAGTTACAAGAATCATCACGAATACGTCGTAGTATCAATTAAGGAACTCTGATATAATTAGGTATGAAAGAAAGTAAATGCTACAGACTGCTTAAGCACTACGGAAATGATCACAGCGAGATCGTAGTTGCAGTATCTCATGAGAAGAAGAAGCTTGTAGAGGCTCTACCGTTGCTTAATACTAAAGGTTGGAAGGTTCTATCTGAGAATCAACTCGAATGGGCTCATCAACGTGAAGAGAATTACTTTGCAATCACCGAAGTAACTTACCTTTAGGAACTCCGATATAATAATAGTATGAAAGACGATAAGAATTACCTACAGATGAGACACGGCGGACCATGGGATAGAGGCAGTGCAGATGCTTACTACAAACGTCCATTCAAGCCTCATTACTTCACAGGAGATACTTACAACTCAGATATGATCAAAGAAAGCGATATGACTGAGAAGCAGATCGAAGATTATAAGGTAGGGTACGGGAAGTACTCATGGATCCCGGTATCGCTTGTAAATGCATAAGAATATGAACTATAACGACGTAACAAAGTTTATTCACGATCTAATCGAGACTCACTCGGAAAAGAATAAGTTAAGGTATGAGAAGTCGATGTTCGAAGTGTTCGACAAGCTTGCGCAGGACATAGAATGCCACTGGGAGCCCGAAGGAGACGACGTTAACTTAGTGAGGGAACATATTGCGGTTAATGTCAACGATTGGCTAGATTAATGAAAGAGAATAGATGGATTCACTGTAATAACAGAGCGATGGATAATAAAGAACGTAACATAATGAAAGCAATTGTAGCTGGGGCAGTAGTATTCTGGGGCAGTATATTTGCCTATCTCATCTATATTGCATAATTAATAATATCCGATGAAAACGTCAATCATAGCAGGTCTCTTAGGAATAGGTGTCGGTTACATCATTAAAGATGTTAGCACGATGTTAGAGGTGCCCGCTCCGGTAGTAGAACGCATTATAACTAAGGAAGTAGAGGTCATACACATTCCACAACTACAACCAGTACTTGTAAAGCCTATGCAAGTGCCAATGCTCACTAATCCTAATGAAAGGCAAGAAGTTCCCTCGATCGATTGGGAGTCAGAGCTACTAGCAGGTGTAAAGTACTTTGAAGGCTATAAACCTAATACATACAAGTGCTCAGGTGGAAAACGCACAATAGGCTATGGCTGCACTGATAGACGAGTAGTAGCCATGGGAACAATCACGGAACAACGCGCTACAGAAGAGCTTATGAGAGAGTTAAGCCAAGCTAAAACACAAGTAGATAACATTGTAACCGTAAATCTCACCGACTATCAACGCAATGCCCTCACATCATTCACGTTTAACTGCGGTCCATCTAACCTTAAAAAACTTGTAGATGGCAGTAATAGACTGAATACCGGTGATTATCGTAGTGTAGAACGTCTACTCCCACAATATAGAAAGGCTGGCGGTAAGATAAGAAAAGGCCTAGAACGTAGAAGAGAATGGGAAGTTAGCCTATGGAGAGGTACCCCAGAGATATAAAAAGATAAGGATAATAACAAAAAACGTATAGATAATAACAAAAATGCCCGTAGATACAGTAATACCACATATGATCATTATAATAGCCGTAGTAGTAGTAACAATGGCTATACTAAAGGTGTAAAACAAAGAAATCATTGTAACTCCAATAAGACCAATAGAATATACTCGAAACAATAATAACAACCCCATGTATATGTATAGTAGAATAGCCACCGTCGACGCTAAGGAGATAATGAAATATAGGAATACAAAGCAATATAGAGGAATGAAGAAAAATACCGGCAAAACATATCAAGTAATATCAGATAACGAAGGTTACAGACATTATAAGAGAGACGGTTTAACGCATAGAGTTGAAGGACCTGCAATCATCTATAGATCTGGAGTAGAGAAGTACTTCATCGATGATGTAGAGTATACTGAACACCAACATAAGAAGTATAAAGAGCTCCATCATGCATATGGTTACCCTGACTACTACGTCGTTGAAGGTGTCTATTATACTGAGGAGGAGCTAGCGTATGCTAAGGCTGAGCAAGAATCCCTATCGTAATTAGGAACCTAGCTATACTATATTATATGAGAGACAATAAATGGTATCTAACCTGGACACGAGTCGACTCGAAAGGTGATACATCAGTGAAGTACTTTACATTCGATACTAAAGAAGCTGCTATGAACCAGCGTGATAAGTGTACTATCGATAGAGAGACTACTTGTACTAGGGTGCACTCTAAATCTTCTAACTACCAATCTACTATACATTACGCATCGCCGTATAAAGGAACCTCTGTATAATATATATAAAGCGCTTGTAGCTCAGCGGTTAGAGCAGGGGTCTCATAAACCCTTGGTCGCTGGTTCGAGTCCAGCCAGGCGCACCAATTATAACATAATGATTGAATTTGACATCACACTTCTCACGGTTGCCGTATCGGTGCTTATAACGTTATTGCCGTAGTGTTCGAAGGCTCGGTAGCCCAATCGGCAGAGGCAGCGGACTTAAAATCCGTACAGTGTGGGTTCGAATCCCACCCGAGCTACGGGGCAAAAGGAACTCCAATATAATATAGTTATGAGAACAGCAACATATAAAGCAGTAGCATATGAACACTCAAATGGATCTAAAGGATACCATATGGGTACTGGCGTTGCATTCAGTAACTCTATTAAGAGCGCCATCAAGGCAGCTAAGCATAGAGCGTATGGTTCATTAGCTAGTGAAGAGAACAAAGCTGAAGATTGTGGAGTATCGATACTAGCTACAGTAGAGGTGTTCAGAGGAATAGAGAAGGTATACTTCGAATCGTATTAGGAACTCAGATATAATATAGGTATGACAAAGCTAGAAGAGATGATGGAAGCACATGAGGACGCTATCAAGATGTCTAAGGTTTGGGACTGTTCATATGATGAGGCATTTAGAAAGGTATGGGATAGTGTCTGGTATGATGAAGAAGGAGAGGTTAGAGACAGACCATCCGAGAGAAAGGCACGCACTCTCTTAACGCCCGGGGCCTGAGAAACACCCCCGTCTCTGAGAGAACCCCCTCTCTAGAGACCCGTTGCGCTCCAGATTGGTTATATATAGAGGCTAGAAATAAAGGTTTAGATCCCCATGGCCTACAAAAATTTTTGAGCGCGGAAAGGGAGGCTCTATATATACCCCTCTTATAAATACTCTAATGACTGAGCTTGAGATAGTATCGCTACTTTGGGTATCTTCCGTATGTGTGATATCTCTACTATATCTATATAGAGAATTCTAAGACAGCGCCGCAGGCACAAATATTCTTACACTATAGAGACTCTGGATACTCTGGTAATCTAAGTATCTAGTATCTCTAATAAACCACTATATCTTCAATATATTTGTGAAGATATAGAATGCCTAGAATAAATAAAGGTATGGATTAAGAGACGATTTAGTATATACTAGAGAATCTCTGATCTCTCTATTATGACTGATTATATAATTAACCATGTTATTCCGACCTTAGAGGCTGTTGGCTATTTTGCTGCCATTGTGCTATTGAGTATTATAGTGATTCGGAATACCTAGCGGCGGATTTTGGCTCCTGCGGAGATATATTTTTTTGCTTGCCTTCGGCATTTGTGCTGTTATATTAAATAGTACTATATGTCCGTGCTCGAGCGCCAATTTGAGCACTCTACCTGAAGGACACTGAATAGCCGTTATATTTGAGTCGTGCCTTATGTAGCGGCTATTCTCTTGTAAATTAATATTGTTGTAATAAATAATGGTATGGCAGTAACAAAGGAATTGACAGCAGCAATACCATCTTTATCAGGTGGTAAGGTAGTTGAATGGGAAGTAGGTATGACCTATACGAATGGTGTATCGGGTGATGATCAGTACTATGTATCTGAATTTACAAACAGTCCAAATTATGATGATGATACTTGGGGATTTGGTCTTTCAGCAGAGAGCGCATGGAATACACGCGCGCAGCTTTTAGCACTATGTCCAATTGCACAATGGGATGCTGTCTTTGCTTCGCAAGTTGAATCTATATTCAACCCACCAGTTCAGCCGGTGCCAGATCCATCATACGTTATACCATCTGAAAAATAATGGAGCCTTTTTGCTATATAGCAACTGTTGTACGAGTAGTAGATGGTGATACTATCCGAGTGGATATTGATCTTGGATTTGATGTTATTCTAAAGAATCAGAGTGTACGTCTATATCGAGTTGATACTCCTGAGTGTAGAACACGAGACCTTAAGGAGAAGGCTGCTGGCTTATTAGCTAAGAGTGTTGTTAAAGGCTTCGTTGATCAAGGTTCAAAAGTGGTTATTAAGACTTCTCTCGATACTAAAGGTAAGTTCGGCAGGATCTTAGGTACTATAGTAGACGAGATGGGTGTTAATATAAATCAATATCTTATCGATAATGCTTATGCAGTTGAATATTATGGTCAATCAAAAGAGGATGTAAAATCTAAGCATGAAGAAAATTACAAATTATTAGTTGAACGTGATGAATTACATCATATCATATAGATATGAGAATTACTAATCAACGTAAGGAGCGTAAGATGAAACGTCGACCAGGTATTGTCGCTAAGACAAAGAGTTCTAGACATAAAGGCTCAAAGAATTATAAGAAGCGCTACAGAGGTCAAGGTAAGACGAGATAAAAAAAGCCGAGCTATGCTCGGCTTTGTGTTATTTTGAATAATATAACTTTCTTTCTAGGTCTCTGTATCTTTTATCTGAATGCCATATTTCCTCTTTTTGAGGAGTATATTGACCTTCTTTAGTCTGTACTGTCACCTCCGGTGTCAATACTATTGTAGAAGGTTGATATATGTTTAATGTACTGTTTTTCAGCGAGGAGCTGGGACTGCAAGAGGTCAGCGCGCTCAGTAGCAGCAGCGCTCCGCTTGTTACGTAAACTTTCAATTTCATTTATAATATCCTGTTGTTTGTTTCTTGATTCCTGAGTAATGTTATAGTAGAATGCTTTATTGCGTAATTGCAAATAAGCACTTAATGCTGTTAGAGCAGTTTTAACTAAACCTAACATACTATAAAAACCACTTCTTAGCTTTCTTAGCAGCTGCTTTAGCAGCGGCTTTCTCTTTAGCCTTACCAATGTTAAGCGCTAGTACTTCAATAACCTTATATACTTTGCTCAAAAATGTACCTTCCTTTGGAGTAGGTGTAAGAGCTGTAATAGATGATGCTAGAACAACAGCTGCAGCTGCTACTCCGAACCATGGCTGATCTTGTACAAATTGTATAATAAATTCCATAACAATAATATTTAGGCTAGACAGCTTGAATTATAATAAAAGTACATAAATATCAATATGTCGACTAAAGAGATTACCAAAAAAATTCAAGCTGGTGTAGGGGTGACTGCTGATGGCATTTACGGTCCTAATACTGCATTAGCTATTATTAAAGGTTTAAAATTATCAGAAAAGGAACTAACGAAGTTTATTCAAGAAAAGGTAGGTTCCTTACCTGATGGTCTATATGGTAAAAATACCGGTAAGAGTATTTTAGATAGCCTCGGGTTAGGAACTAAGGAAAAGGAACAAGTAGTTCCTTCTGCTATTGTTGATGGAAAGTATCCAGAAGTATATAAACCATCACCTAATGTTAGTTCCTCAAGGATAGTTCCTGAAGGTGTAGTTCTTCATCACTCTTCAGGTTCCTATAATGGTTCCGTAAGCTGGATTCTACAAGATAGATCTAACGTTTCATATCACTGTATTATTAATACAGACGGAAGTCGTACGTCATTTGCGGAAGATGATCGTCGTTGTTGGCATGCCGGTAAGTCGCGATTTAAAGGACGAGGTGGTTGTAATGGTTTCTTACTTGGATTAGCATTTTCAGGTAATACAAAAACAAGAGAGCTTACCCAAGATGAGATAGCTTCTGCTGTTGAATGGTTAGTACCACGATTCGAAAAATGGGATTGGCCAACAGATCTATCTACAGTTACTACACATAAAGAAATATCACCAGGCCGTAAAGATGACGTTGATTCTCGAGCAGAACAAGCTATACTTAAAGCGCTTAAAGCAGCATTATAATTATGATTAAAAAAGAAGGAGAAAATATGGTACGCGTTTGTTGTGGTCGTAAAGGCTGCCCTACGGTAGAAAAACTTGATGAAGAGAATTACAAAGTCACAGATGATGATGGTAATTCTATTATTGTAAAGAAAGAAGAGCTTTCGTTGATGGGAGATGCTGTGCAGACTATTAACGAGGATCAACAACTATTAAATGGGTAATGGCTGATGTAGAAAATAAAAATGCTGAAAACGTAGAAGGTAAATTTTATGTTGACGAAGATTGTATAGATTGCGATCTTTGTCGAGAGCATGCACCAGATAACTTTCAACGAGATGATGATGAAGGTTATTCTTTCGTATATAAGCAACCAGAAAATGAAGAAGAGTATGCTCTATGTCATGATGCGTTAGACAATTGTCCAGTCGAGGCTATTGGTGATGACGGATAGCCTACTCTTATTTACATTTGCATCATATGGATTGTGTCATATTCTAATGTATGGCACAATCCTTGATAAACCTCGTAAATGGTTAACGAGTCGATACTATATAATCGACGAACTACTATCATGCGCTCTTTGTACAGGCTTTTGGTGTGGGTTAATATTAAAGCCTAATATTATATTTGGTCTATATAGCGCAGCTACCTGCTATATAATACACATTATCACTGGTCTATTGTTAGATAAATCTACTGATCAGTAATAAACTTCTTTAATGAGGTTAACTCATACACATAATCCTTGCCAGAGTCCTTAGCTTCATCTATCATCTCGTCAATCTTAGCAAGTATATCAACTTTGCTTATGTTACTATCTTTTGGTTTTTCTTCATCTGATACAGGGGATGTAGTAGTGGACATTTGATTAGCTGAATATAAATTAGATCCAGCATCACCCGGTACACCCATGGGTAGGTCACCTTTACGGTAAGATGGTGATCCCTGTTGAGCTGCTTGTTGACCGCCTGCCATACGAGGAGTGTATTGACTACCATACTCAACAAGATACTGCTCATAAATTGTATTAAGATTGTTAAAGTCTTCCTCAAACCGATTCATGTAAATATTTAATGGAAAAGTATAAAATAGCCCTTATAATATGATATGGAAAAACGTAAAGTTGATTACGAGACAATAGACTTTCTATCACGAGCTTTAGCTTTTAGATTTAAATTAAATGGGCGTGAGTTTACTCACGTAGTTGGTATTTCAAGAGGTGGTCTTCTACCAGCTAAAATTATTAGCTATGTTTTAGATGCACAGTTTCTTAGCTATGGGGTAAGTTCCTACGAAGGTAAACAGCAGACAGGTGATATGGATGTATCACAGACTATAGATTTTGATAAATTTCCCGATGATGCGCGCATTCTAGTTGTGGATGATAAATGTGATACCGGTAGTACTATTGACCATATTAAGAAGATAATTGGTACCAGATTTGAATATGTTAGATATGCAACTGTGTTTGCTGAGAAGAGGGCTATTAAGAAAATAGATCATTATGGAGTAGTACTTCCTGACCATACATGGATTGATTTTCCGTGGGAATAATTTATACTATATTAAATGACTTCACGAAAGATAACATGCATAGTATCCGGTAAGAGTTATACTTTTTCTAAAGACTATTATGATAAGAAGGTAGTTGAATATGAAGATGAGGATAATCTTAAAAAATATTTTATTACACGCAAAGTACGAACATACCTCAATAAAGGATATTCTATAAATGATATACGAAATATAATAGGGGTTACTGATGATACTTTACCAAGTCAAGATTCAGAAGATATTAGAGCGATGATCGAGTATCATAGTATTAGAAATAAAGGTAAAAATAAGAGAGTGTCAAATACTTTGAACTTTGCTACACTTAAATCTGACCCTGACGTGTCTGCATTTATAAATACTATAAGCCAATATGAATAATAGAAATAACGTTATCGCAAAGCTGGGCCGACAAAATACTATCCGTATTTTCGAGGCAGGGTCGGGTCGTTTAATGCGAGAGATCGCTGTCAACGGTACTGTGTGCGATAATCCGGTTTGTGAGGAAACCAGTGTTAGTGTAGAGTTAGTCTCTGAGGGTAAGAAGTATAGAGATAGTTTTAATCCTATTACTGGAGCATTAAAAAGTAGAGAGCTTGTTTAGTTTATAGTTAAACAAAATTATTAATTTAGCAAAAGTAGAGTAACTATTATGTCTATTTTCAAGGAACAACTGTCTCGCAAACCAAACTTATATCCGTGGACTGAACAATTTATTGAGTCAATGCACAATGGGTTTTGGACTGATAAAGAATTTTCTTTTAAGTCTGATGTTCAGCAATACAAAACAGAACTTACACAACAAGAGCAAGATATTATCGCTCGTACTCTTTCTGCAATCGGTCAGATAGAAGTAGCAGTTAAAACATTTTGGGCGAAGTTAGGAGAAAATTTACCACATCCTGCATTACAGGATCTTGGATATGTAATGGCTAATACAGAAGTCATTCATAACAATGCCTATGAACGTCTCCTATCAGTACTTGATATGGAAGATATTTTTGAGCAGAATCTTAAACTCGACTTTATTGAAGGTCGTGTTAACTATCTACGTAAATATACACACAAGTTTTATAAGGATTCTAAAAAACAATATCTATATGCTTTGATACTATTCACATTATTTGTTGAAAATGTATCGCTATTTTCTCAGTTTTATGTTATTAACTGGTTCGCACGATATAGGAATGTACTTAAGGATACTGACCAACAAGTTAAATATACTCGTAACGAAGAGAATATTCACGCACTAGTTGGTATTAAGATAATTAATACTATTCGTGAGGAGCATCCGGAACTGTTTGACGAAGAGCTTGAAGAGCGAATCGCACAAGAGGCAATGTGTGCTTATAAGGCTGAAGGGAAGATTGTTGACTGGATGATTAATGGAATACAAAAAGATAATTTATCTGCTCCTATTGTCAAAGAGTTTATTAAGAATAGAATTAATAATTCTTTAGAACAAATAGGATTTAAAACCGTTTTCAACATTGATAATAGTTTAATAGAGCCTACAATGTGGTTCGAAGAAGAGCTTCTTGGTAACAATATGACTGACTTTTTTCACTCACGTCCAGTTGAATATTCTAAGAAGAATCAATCTTTTGATGAAGCAGATATATTTTAAATAAGATGAACAATCCATACTGGTTAAACGACGACTCAAGACAATTTTTACAACGCGGATACCTTCTAGAGGGTGAAACTGCTGAGAAGCGTATCGAAGATATTGCTAAAAAAGCTGAAGAATATCTTGAGCTCGATGGTTTTGCGACGAAGTTTATTGACTATATGGATAGAGGTTTCTTTTCATTATCATCACCTATATGGTCTAATTTTGGAAGATACCGTGGGCTGCCTATTTCATGTTTCGGATCTTACATTCCAGATGATATGGAAAAGATTCTTACTAAAATATCTGAGGTAGGTACTATGTCGAAAGTTGGTGGTGGTACATCTGCATATTTTGGTGATGTACGGCATCGTGGTGCACCTATTTCAACTGGTGGTTCAGCAACAGGAATCCATCCCCAACTTACAGTATTTGATTCGCTAACTAATTACGTATCACAGAGTAATGTGCGTAGAGGTTCATTTGCCGCGTACTTACCTATCGACCATCCTGATATTCATGAATTTCTACATATTCGAGGAGAGGGTGATTCTATTCAAGATTTGTCTATTGGTATAACAGTTAGTGATGATTGGATGGAGTCAATGATTGCAGGGGATAAAGATAAACGAGTTCTGTGGGGTAAGGTTATTAAGAAGCGGTATGAGTCTGGGTACCCGTATATATTCTTTTCTGATACTGCTAATAGGAATGCACCACAAGTCTATAAAGATAAAGGTAAACGTATTAATGCATCAAACTTATGTACGGAGATTTTCCTTTCTACAGATGAAGAAGAGTCGTTTGTATGTGATCTATCGTCATTAAATCTTGCAAAATGGAATGAGATAAAAGATACTGATGCTATTGAAACTCTTACATTCTTTTTAGATGCTGTTATGACAGAATTTATTAATAAGACTTCTGGTATAACACATATGGAAGCACCTCATAAGTTTGCTTTAGAGCAGCGCGCTCTTGGTATTGGTGTGTTAGGTTGGCATACATACCTGCAACATAATATGATTGCCTTCGAGTCTATGGAAGCAAAGCTAGTCAATACATCTATTTGGAAAGTCATACAAGAAAGAACAATAAATGCTTCTAAAGAAATGGCAAAGATATATGGGGAGCCGAAACTTCTAGAAGGTTATGGTTTACGAAATACAACACAGTGTGCTATAGCTCCAACTACCTCTTCCTCGTTTATTTTAGGTCAAGTGTCACCGTCTATTGAACCTCTTAATAGTAATTATTTTACAAAAGATCTTGCTAAGGGTAAATTTACTTATAAAAATCCAGACCTTAAAAATCTACTATCAGAGAAAGGTAAGGATGATATTGATACTTGGAAGTCAATTCTTATTAAAGGAGGTAGCGTGCAACATTTAAAGTTTCTTAGCAGGGAAGAGAAGGATGTGTTTAAAACGTTTGGTGAGATATCTCAAAAGGAGATTTTAATTCAAGCAGCACAACGTCAAAAATATATCGACCAAGGCCAATCTATTAATCTAATGATTCCTCCTAAAACACCACCTAAGGAAGTTAACGAGCTACTTATATTTGCCTGGGAGAATGGTATCAAATCTCTTTATTATCAGCGTTCAGCTAATCCCGCTCAAGAGTTAGCCCGGTCAATTTTAACATGTTCTTCTTGTGAAGGATAGTATTATTGATTAAATATAAATCTACATGGATAATATCTTTACTGTATTCAATACTATCTTCGCAGGGGTAATAGCTGTATCAATTATATTACTTAAATACTATTTAAATAATAAAAGATGTTATGATCCAGTAGCTGCGCAAAATACTGTTGATGAAAATGTAATGGCAGCTATCGAATACATACAATTGGAGCTTGATGCTGATAGAGTAATAATACAAGAATTTCATAATGGTGGGAAGTATTTTTCTGGTAGTTCACAGCAAAAATTATCTATAACATATGAATTTTGTAGGAAAGGTATTTCTTCTGTGTTTAGAAGGTTTCAGAATGTTCGTGTATCTGCTCTAAGCAACATTCTTAAGCATTCAATAACAAATCAAATACATGTTAATTTAGATGACGAAAAATGTGCTTATAGTTACGATCTTCAAACTAATGGTACAACAAATGCTGTATTTACAATACTAAAAACATTGACTAATAAGAATATTGGTCTATTATCTATACATTACGTCAATCGAGACAATATTGCTCTTACAACAGAACAAAAAGAGTTAATTGATAGACAGAGAAAAATTATTTCTGGGTATCTATTATCCCATAAAATTAAAATATGAATTGGAAATACAATAACATAGTGGAAGAAGAAAGTGCAGAATTAGGATCAGGAGCGTTACAAGCTTTACTAGCAGCATCCTATAGCGGTACATCAGGAGGAAATTCTATTAGAACTGTTGAAAATACAATATACTTTTATGGTGATGTGTCAGAAAGTAATGCACTTGATCTTAATTCAACCCTGCATGCTGTAGATAAAAAATTACAACTTTCAAGTCAATTTTTGGACGTTAAACCGGTTATTAACTTATATATTAACTCGTATGGAGGTTCTTTATTTGCGGGGTTAGCAACTGTTGATACTATTAGACGTCTTAATGCTGAAGTTCATTCTATTATAGATGGAGCTGCAGCTTCAGCCGCAACTATTATATCTACATCATGTGCAAAGCGCTCGATTGGTAAATATTCAAAAATGTTAATTCATCAGCTATCGGCAGGAGCATATGGTAAGTATACTGAATTAGAAGATGATATGGAAAACAATAAGCATTTAATGGAGACAATTAAATCTATATATAAAGAATATACTAAAGTTCCTATGAAAAAGCTTAATGAAATTCTTAAGCATGATTTGTGGTTCGATTCAAAAACATGTCTCAGTTTAGGTTTAGTAGATGAAGTTATTTAATTTTGTTGCAATAATTAGATAATAGTATTAAATATATATCTATGAAAACACTAACTAATTATTATAACCCTATTGTTAATCTTGAAAAAACCTTTGAAGGATTATTCAATCAAACCCCACTATTTCACTCTCTAGAGGAAATCTACAAGACAGGTGATCAAGTTCGTTTCTCTGGAGATGATAAAGGTCTTACAGTTCAGGTGGACCTTCCAGGGGTAGAAAAGAGTAAACTAGAATTATCAACAGATTCAGATAAGCGTGAAGTATATATTAAAGCTACCCGTTTAGTTAAAACGCAAGAAGGTCAAAGAGATCAAACATATAATAGATCTTTTAGTATTGGACGGGAGTACGATCTTAATAAAATTCAATTTAACTATCAAGATGGTCAGTTAGAAGTATTAGTACCACGCCGTCAGAAAGAGGAATATATTCGTAAATATTCTGTTTAAATTTTAACCCTAACTTACAAACCCTCAGAGTATACTCTGAGGGTTTTTTGTTCTATAAGTTGGTTAGGGCGAAATAGTTAATAGCTAAATGAAGAGTATTATCGGTAATAATTAATAACCACATTGCTAAATATTCTGGTGTCTTTTTGCAATAACCATATTGTGATGTATTTTCTTTTCTTAACCAATACCTTCTCGGGGCAAGGTAATTTTTAAGAATAGCAACCCTTTTAGCCAGGGCATATCGATCAATAAAGAAATGAGTTATACAAATAACAGAAAACGCAGCTAACGATGGCTCCATTATAAGAAAGGGGAGCGAGTAAGTAAACGCATGTGCAGCTGCTGCTTTACTGCATTTCGTCTTATTAAGTGCCATCCAGTCGCTCTGAAGAAGATAGTCACCAATTAAATGGAGTATCAGTTGGAGCATTGTATTTACATATAAAATTTATGTCTTGGGGCTGATTTTGCAACTAGTTTAATAAATAAAGTTGTGGAAGAGTTTTTAAAGTTGGTAGCTGATGTCGGATTTCCTATAGCTGGTGCTATAGTATGTGGTAGTTTTGTTTTTATTATTCTTAAATTTATACTGGGGGAAATAACAGGATCGGTTAAAGGTATTGGTAATATGATCAAGTCTTTAGAAAATAGAGTACAAACTATGAATAATGATATTATAAAAATTGATACATTAGTCTCGCATGCGTTTAATAAGCAACCTAATCTAGATAGGTTAGCAGCTAACGAAGGTAAGGAAGACGCGAGAAAGGACTAATATGAATGAACAACTAGTACAATCAATAAATGAATTTGGGTTTCCAATTATAGCGGCTTTTGGGTTAGGATATTTTGTATACTACACTTGGAACTGGGTAGTTAAAGAAATTAAACCAGTGTTAGATGAATCTACAGGTACCCTTATAGGTTTAATTGATCGAATTAGAATGCTTGATAATGATATGATTAGGCTAAATATGAAAATTCAAATGATATTACAGGAAGAAGCGCAAGAAGATTCACAGAAAAAAAGTCCCCGAAAAAAAGGTTGAATAACTAATAAATATAGTAAATAAGTATATGAAAGCCTTACTTATCATCCTTTTGATAACTTCAGCGGCAGCTGACGAGCTTAAATTTAAATTTAAATCTCCTACTTTTAGCGGTGCTGGTTATAGTGCACATATGATTAATTTAGAAAATATGAGATATTCTCGTAAAAAATCCATACGAGACGAACTTAAAGCTTTAGAATTACAGGCCCAAATTTTAGAAGATAGAAAACCTATTAATGCTTTTTTATCTAATTTGCAAACTCGAATATATTCAGAACTTTCTAAACAAGTTACAGAGCAGTTATTTGCTGAAACAGGAGTTGAATCTGGTACTTTTACTTTAGATGGAAGTACCGTTATATGGGGTAAGTTAGGAGATTCTATTACCTTGACAGTGTATGATGTAGATGGTGATGTTACAACTATTACTATTCCTGTTGGATCTTTATCATTACCTGATGCAGCTGCTGCAAACGAAACCGATGAAACTGCTAATACAGGCGCTGGTTCTTAGCCTACTTACAAGCTGCTCTCTTGTAACATCAAGGACTATTAATAAGCCTGAATTTACCAAGCCAGCAGTCTCTAAGACACCACTTAAGAAAGAGTTAAACAATTTACCTAAAATTGATGGTGAGCTTGTTTATATCGGTGTCAATAATTTTAAAGATCTAACGGGAAAGCGTAAAAGTTCTGATACAGTTGCAAGTTTCTCTGCTGTAGTAACACAAGGTGGTGAAGCTTGGTTAATGGAGTCCTTAATGGAGTCTGGTTGGTTTAAAGTATTAGAGAGGGCGGAATCAGAGTCAGTTTTAAGAGAAAGAGCTCTCGTCACACAAAGTCGTAATTCATTTGACGAAAAACCTGTACCACTAGACCCTTTACGTTATGCTGGTATATTAGCTTTTGGCGGTATATTAGATTATGAGACTAATAATATATCAGGAGGTATTGGGGCTAGTTATTTAGGTATAGGTGCTTCTGAAGAATATAGACAGGATACAGTTACAGTGTCATTAAGATTTGTTAGTACTTCAACAGGTGAAGTTTTAGTTACAACCACGGCTACTAAAACGGTAATATCTACATCAACTAATGCTACAATGTTTAGGTTTGTTGATCTTGATACTGTGCCAGCAGAAGCTGAGATGGGATTAGCAAAAAATGAGCTAGTTTCTAAGGCAGTACGGTCAGCTATTGATAAAGCTTTAATAGATCTCATTTACAAAGGAAAGGAAAAAGGCTACTGGAAATTTAAGAAATAAGGGTATTTCTTAATAAATACTAGTATGAAGAAAGTTATTTTATACCTGTTACTCATAACGGGTACAACACAGGCTAATAATGAGATTTATCTTGACCAGTCAGGTGGTTCAGGTACTTTTACTATTAAGCAAACTGGTGCGACTAATAAATTTGGTAAAGATAGTGATAGAGCAGGGCTGACAGGTACTTCTAAAACCTTTACATCCATTACCACTGGTACTGGTAACGAGCTTTTAATCCAAGAAGAGGGTAACAGTACAACAACTGAACTTCTTATTGCGGGCAATACTAACAAAATTGATTCAAATGTTAAAGGAGATTCTAATGAAACTACAATTGATATCGCTGGTAATACAAACGTAGTATTAGTCAAAGCTGATGTTGCTAATGATAAAGAAAACACTACAAGTAAAACTGAAACCGATGTAACTATTAAAGGTAATACAAACAATGTAACCTTTAGTATGGTGGGTACAGCTGATGTTACTAACATTTGGACAATTACCGGTGATAGTAATGTAGTAAACTCTTATCAGCAAGGACAAACTGGTGGTGCTGGACATGAGCAAACAGTTGAGCTTTTCGGAAGTTCAAATAAAGTTGATATTTATCAAATTGGGACAAAAGCTCATGTATTAGATCTTGAAGTTACCGGAAGTGATAATAAATATACTATCCTACAAACTGATGGCACGGCTGCGACATATACCAATCCTTCTGCTGTTACTGGTAGCGGTAGCTAATTCATATGGTGCTGGTAAAGTTGTAAAGCAATCACAGCCGGCTCAAATACAGCGTGAAGATATTAAGATTTTGACCGGGGTGGGGACTCCGGTCAAAATGTATGACCAGGTAGAGACTTTAAACGGTACTTTAAACATAGTATTTAAAGATGATACAAAAGTATCATTATCAAAATACTCCAAGCTTGTTATAGATGAGTATGTTTATGATAGTAATAAAAATGTGGGTAAGGTCTCCTTGAAGGGTCGACTAGGTACTCTTAGATATACATCTGGTAAGATTGCTAAGAGCAATAGAAAAAATGTAAAAATTACTTCCCCTACTGCAAGTGTTTCTGTTAGAGGTACCGACTTTACAATGACAGTTGAACCAACTGGTAAAACTACATTTCAACTATTACCATCTATAGATGCAAATGGTAACACATATACAGGATCTATAGCAGTATCTAACTCAAGCGGTGTAGTAGTATTGAATCAAGCATTTGAAGTAACAAGAGTTGAAAACAATCTTAAACCACCATCAGCTCCTAAGAAGGAAGCGAGACAAGCACCACAAGATGATAAGCCAAAGGTTAAAGAAGATCCGAGAGATAACAATAACAATAACAACGATAACGCAGAAAAGAAAACAAAAGAAACAGAAACTGATACAAAAGTTAGTATTAAGCCTATTGAGTTGTTTCAAACTAATCCATATGATATGAGTAAAGTATTATTTAAAAAAACTACTGAACAAGGTAACGTTACTTCGCTAAATATAGATGCTACATCAAACACAACTATTAATTATCTTAACAATGGTGTGTTTCAATCATTCTTACTTAATAATGGTAATAGCGTTATATTCAATATCGAACAATGAGCTTTAACAAAAAAAATTACTTTATTTGTTTGCTAGTTACAATAGTTCTAACAACTATACGTATGGTTGATCCGTACTTTGTAGAAACTGCAAGATTGAAATCATTTGATTATTATCAAAGAGATCAGGAAAAGGTAGAAGCTGCTGAAGTAGCGATTGTAGAAATAGATGAAGCTAGTTTAGATGTTAACGGTCAATGGCCATGGCCTCGTAATTTAATAGCTGATGGTATTGTAAAGGCTTATGAAAGTGGTGCTGCATTAGTTATATTACCTATTTTATATGCAGAGGAAGATAGGATGGGTCAAGATGAATATCTAATTGATATAATGGGGCAAGCACCAGTTATATTAGGTCAATCAGCTTCTGTAAAAGGCAAAGGCACACCAGTCCCGAGAGGGTTAGCTGTAATTGGTGAGGATCCTAAAGACGTTATATTTGATTATCCAGAAGCCATAGGACCAGTTACTGGATTAGGAGAAGTAGCAGCAGGTGTTGGTATGATGACCACTACTCCAGAAATTGATGGAGTAGTAAGACGAATGCCGCTAATTGTCCAAGTACAGGATCAATACTATAGTACCATAGCGTTAGAGGCATTGCGACTGTTTGGTGGTAAAGAATCATATCAAATTAAAGCAGATGAAGTAGGGGTTGAGTCAGTTCGGGTGTATGGCTTTGACCCTATTGCCACTGATGCTAACGCCAGAATATGGTTAAATTATAAATATAACTTTCCTGCAGTTTCATTCAGTAGTGACGACTGGAGTGTAGTTCAGGATAAAATTGTTATTATTTCACCTACTGCAGAAGGTCTATCTAATATGGTATCTACTAATTTAGGTACTAACTATACCCATATTGTTCATGCTACCAATCTTCAAATGTTAATAGATGAAAACCGTTTGGAGCGTAAGGAAGAATTTTACATGCATGAGCTGATTACTACAATTAGTATATGCTCTATAATTATTATAGGGGCGTTATGGTTACCATATTTTATAAGTTTGTTGTTTTGTATTATAAGTATAGGTTCATTACCATGGATTGGCACATTATTGTTTAATCAAGGTAAGTTGTATGATTTTACCTGGCCAGTAACTGCCATTTTTATTACTTGGTCAGCTGCAACGTTTATTAGATTTGTTCAAGAAAATAAAACAAAAAAGCTTATTAAAAATCAATTTGAGCATTATTTAGCTCCATCAGTTGTTAAACTTCTACAAAAAAATCCTAATCAGTTACAACTTGGAGGTAACACTAGAGAGTTAACAATTTTGTTTAGCGACTTAAGAGACTTTACTACCTTAAGTGAAAATTTTAAATCTAACCCACAAGAGTTAACAGATCTTATTAACAAATACCTAACTCCTATGACAGGGTGTGTTATTGATAATAATGGAACGGTTGATAAATTTATTGGAGATGCTCTAATGGCGTTCTGGAATGCTCCTGTTAGTAGTAATGATCATAGATATCAGTCAGTTAAGTGTGCACTTGAAATGTTTGATTTACTTGAAGACTTAAATCGAGAATTAAAAGATAGAAATATTGAATTAAAAATGGGTATAGGGGTTAATACTGGTGATGTTGTTGTTGGTAATATGGGATCTAATCAACGTTTCGATTATACATGTTTGGGAGATGCTGTTAATCTAGCAGCTAGATTAGAAAGTCAGACAAAAAGTTATCGTGTTGGTTTGCTAGTTGGAGATGAGACACGACAACAACTTAAAGATAGATTTTCCTTTTGCGAGTTAGATATGATTGCAGTTAAAGGTAAATCAGAAGGGGTACGTATTCATACAATAGTTAATAATAACAAATCATTACTAAATCATGAAGCGTTTTTACAGTCATATAGGACGAAAAGCTGGGATGCTGCCATTAAGCATGCAAAATTCTGTAAAAGAGCTATTCCAAAATTATCAGGATATTATGATATGATGATCGAACGAATTCAATATTTAGAAGAGCATCCACCGGGAGAAAATTGGGATACAGTATTTAGAGCTACTTCGAAATAAAAGCTGCTGCAGCTGCAGCTGGTAAAATTATTAATATACCACCAACTATCCACACTACGGTATATAATAAAAATCTATATAATGGCTTTTCAACCATTGGAAAGAAATCATTATCTTTGGTATTATCCAGTATAGATGTAACTTTATCTCTCACTTATAATATATTTATACAATTAACTTAGTTTAGGGAGGGTCAGTATTCCCACCACCAGGCTCTATGCCACCATGTGTATGGTTTTTTAGCGATACACTACCCGCTTTTACATCACCGTTTGGTACTCTAATACCTGTTGACCCACATACTGTAATATTACCGTGAACGATAAGATCCCCGTAGACCTCTAAATCCCCTGTAAAGAGGGCATGTGGAGTATCTATTGTATGTTGATTATATGTAGTATCAGTTCGATGAGTAGCTACTTGAGTCAATAGATCACCACTTTTAACAAATACATCTTTATCAGCTATTACGTCTACACGACCAGCATTATTATCATCACTAGCACCAATAGATACAGCTGCACCTCCTAAAATTAAATTACCTTGCGCATTTAAGTTTGCTTCTCCTGTTGAGTTTATACTTACACCACCTGAACCAGAGCTCATATTAATTTTGGTACCACCAACTAAATGAATATCACCAAACGGTATTGAGTTAGACGTATCTGTATTCTCGTATCTAGATGTACTAGTCTTTACCTCTTGTAACTTACCATCAACTACGTTAATTTTTTGCGTAACAGCCTTTTTGTTTGGAGCCATAGTACCGGAATCAAAAGCAGTTACAGCCGGCCCAGCTTGCAATAGTATATGCTTTCCAGATAATAGCTTCATACTACCACCTACTCCCATTTGACTTTCAACTTTTGCTAGCTTTCCTGCTAGCTTTTCCAATATATCTGATACAGCACTGTCCTGCTCTTGATACGTACCACCTTCCACCGCACCGCTTTCTGGATCTGGTGTACCACCTTCATCGTATACAGTTTTAGTATTATTGCCTACTGCACGATAATTCCAATTTGGCTTAGCTTTTGCAGCAGCTATTTCAGACCAAATTTCTAACCAATCACCCGCAAGGGGACTATTAGTGAGATTATCTGAGCCGGTTATTATGGTTATATCTCCTTTGACACGATCTTCTTTATTTGCATTAACCAGCGTATAATTATCCCCTTGCGTAGTATTATATTGAGTACCAAGAACTAGCACTTGCTTATTATTAGCGGCTAACTCACTAGTTACTTTATCAGTCATATTAATATTAGAACCACTTTTATGACTAATATGAACTTTCTCTTTACCAGTTGTTGATCCGAATACTATAGTTCCTGCTTTGGTATTTAAAACCGTCTCGTCTCGATCCGTAATAAACTCTGAACCGCTATTTACTTTACTAGTCTTCATTCTCTGATCTCTCGGTTAAATTAGAATAAGCAAAAGGAACATCTGGATACACATTACCTCCTACATCTGCAATACTGTCTAAATTAGCAGCTCCTAAATAATATCCTAAAATTACCGGTCGACCTCTCATACCATTAATAAAAGATACTATTACCGTAGCATCTTTACGTGGGTAAGAGACCATACCTTTAAATGAATTTGATCTATTATCAGGACTATATGCTCCTGCTGTTGGATTTACCCCAGCGGTTACTGTAAGCTGACCACCTATAAATTCATCAGACATATTAAAAAATGCTTCTGCAGGAGGAACTGACGATTGATCCTCTATATCACTACCGTCTTGAACCCCAACAAGATCTTTATTAGCATTATATGTGACTCCTGTACCACCGCTAAAAACTGGTTGCATAACATCAGCTGGAAAAGTTTTACCAATAATTGCTAGCTCTTCTGCCGTAAGGGTGTTAGGATTATTACTTCCTTGCGATGACTGAAAAGCACTATCACCGGGATCTAATCCTAAAATTTTAATATATACGCGCCCGTAGGGACGTTCATCTGTGGATTTTAAGCGGTCAGTATCAAAAATTACTTTCGCTATATATAAAGAATTGTACATTTTAAAATAAATTAGTTCTTTCTACTACTCGAGTAGCTCTATCAATTTCCCTTGCCGCTTTATTAACTGTTCTATTTATAGCCCCGCCTGGTTCTGAAATAGACCTAGATACATCGTTAACCGCTTCAGTTATTGGTCTTAACCCTTTAGAAACATCTATTGCAATTTTTGGAGTAACTGAGGCTAAAGCTTGTGATGTAATACAGTTGAGAAGTGTCGCTGCAGCAAAATCACAATTTTGCTTTTCCGAAGTAAACTTACCAACATCAGTTACCTTTTCCTTTATACCTTTATAAAAACTTTTACCTTGTTCAATTGTAGACTCTAATTGGTTAAGTGCATTTGTAGCTGCATCTATTGTACCAACAATAGATCCTGTTATTTGCTGGATTGCTCCATTAATTGTGTTATATACTATATCAGAAACAGACTCTACAATCCCCTCTAATGTTCTACCAATTGTGGCAATTACATTTCCAATTAACAGTTTTGTTGTACCTGGTATGTTTGAAAGAAAAGATGGTAAGCATAAAGCAACTTTCGCACCTGCAGTTAACTGATCAGCTTTATTGTTAGCTGCAGTAATAAATCTCCCTACACTATTAATTAATGCCATATACAGTTATTTATGCTTGAAAACTCAAATAGGCTAGCTATAATAGTTGTATGCTAGTAAGTCATGAATCACCTATTGCTATCTTGGAAGAATCAAAGTCTTATAATGATTACGATTATGCTCTCGTTCATCTGTTCGAAACATATCCAGAATATTATAATTTTTTTAAATGCTCGCTGGCTGCCGGTCGTGAGGTGCTTCTTGATAATTCGATTTTCGAGCTTGGAGAGTCTTTTGATCCTAAAAAATATATTAAGTACATCACTGAACTTAATCCTACCTTCTATATTGTGCCTGATGTTCTTGAGAATGCGCAAGCAACAATGTCTTCCTGGAATAAGTTCTTCTTAAACTTTAAAGCAGATCTCGAAGATAGAACTTCTATTGGTGTTGTTCAAGGTAATACTTATCAAGAGCTAGTAGATTGTTATAAGTTTATGTCAGATAACGCTGATTATATTGCTATCTCTTTTGACTATAAATGGTATGAAACAGTTACTACAACTAATAGGAGCGGTCGCGAAGGAATGCTTGATCGTTGGTCTGCTGGTCGTCAGCATCTTATCAATCGTCTTGTTGATGATGGAGTTTGGAACGTTAGAAAGCCTCACCATTTACTTGGTGCTGCTCTTGCACGTGAGTTTGCAGCATACACATCGGTTGCTAGTGAACTTAATATTAGGTCTCTTGATACTTCTAATCCTGTGGTAGCGGGTCTACTTGGTCATCGTTATATGGCTAACCAAGGACTTAACCATAAGCCCTCTCAGATGCTCGCTGATATGATTGCTACACAGCCGGATCTAGATCAGATGGATGATATTATTTTTAACACGAAACAATTTAAGAATATTATAGGTCGTTAATGAAAACGGTTTGGAGAATTTGGGCACGTACTATGGGCTGTCGTATTAGCGATTCAAATATTGAGTCAGATATTGCAGCTATAATTAGAACATTTTGGTGGTTTATTCATATTACTACTTGTGGATTTATTATTGCGAATACAATTAGGCATTGGAATTAATAAGGAACTATCATATAATAAAGTATGAAGAAAAATTGGGTAGTATTATTCTCTCAAACCGGTAGTGAGATTGTTAAACTTCAAGAGCATATTGGTAGATGGCCTGATAAAATTTTTACTAACAATAGTGATATTGATTCATGGCATCCAAGAATGCAATTATTACATAAACGTGGTCTAGCTAGCCTATCTGGTAAGTCACGAGTTACAATCGTTAGTAATATACAAGCAAAGACCTGTAATTTTTTACATTCTATTAAAAGAGACTCGTTAATTACATTACATGGCTGGCTTCGTATTATACCAGAAAATATTTGCGAGCAGTATGAACTGGTAAATGGCCATCCGGGGTTGATTAATACTTATCCTGAGCTTAAAGGTAAAGATCCACAAGTAAGAGCGTATGATAGTAATTATGGTGTTATTGGATCAGTAGTACATAAAGTCACACCAGTTGTGGATGATGGTCAAATTTTAACTCATACAGCTATATATAGAGAGACCAAGGACACATTAGATGAGGTCTTTGAAAAGCTTTCGTTTACCTCTCTTAAGTCATGGCAAAAATTTTTTAATAATATAAAATAGGTTATGATTACTTCTTTTACTGGTGCTCAAAGTACAGGGAAAACTACATTGTTAAATATTCTTAAAGAAAAAAATAAGGATGTAAAATTTATAGAGGAAGTTACGAGACGTATAAAGAGAGAATATAATTTACCGATTAACGAAAATGGTGGTGAATTAACTCAGTTTATGATAATGGCGGATCATATTGCTAATGTCCATAAAAAGTATAATAGTGAGTTAGTGATTTTAGATAGATGTGTTGTAGACGGATTAGTATATACGCAATGGTTATATGCTAATCGTAAGGTTAATTCAGCAATGAATGATATAGCAGTTGATATTTATAATTCTCTTTATGATAAATATGATGTAATATTTTATACTGACCCGGCAGATGTTGAACTAGTGGATGATGGTGAACGTTCGGCAGATAAATCTTTTAGAAATGATATTATTAATAGTTTTGAGCATAGAATTAAAGAGCTTAATAATGTTGTAATACTAAGAGGTACAGTAGAAGAAAGGTTAGATACGGTAAAGAAAACATTTGAAAAATATAATATCGATATTATAATATAAGTAGCTATGGCGTTACAAGAATTAGATAACAGTAATATTGCAGTTCACTTAGGTGCTATCTCTAAGTATAAGTCCTCTTACGATCCAAGCTTGCTTGTTCGTGAACCTCGTCAGAGTAACCGAACTCACTTAGGTCTTCAAGATGATGACCTTCCTTTTGAAGGTGGTGATACTTGGAACGCTTATGAAGTATCCGGGTTGACTAATACAGGTCTTCCTGTTGCAGGTATAGGTAAGATTTATTATCCATGCGACGGTGAGTATATTGTAGAGTCAAAGTCAATTAAGCTATACTTTAACTCTTTCAATATGACTAAGCTCGGTGATACTTCAAAAGATGTGCGTAAGGAGATTGCTCAACGTGCTTCTGAAGACCTTAGTAAGCTACTTGAGGTTAACGTTGAGGTTAAAATCTTTTCCAATAGTGAGGTACTTAATGCAGAAGTTACTCCTCATAAAGAGTATGAACATCTCGAGTATCAGACTCTTGAAGAAGTTTATCCTGTGCAGGGTGTTGAATTCTCAGTATATCAAGAGACTCCAGAATTACTTAAGGTTATCGATAACCCTATTACAGGTACTACAAAGTATCATAGTGCATTGCTTAAGAGTAACTGCCGGGTAACTTCACAACCTGATTGGGGTGATGTATACATCGAGTATAAGGGTAAGAATGGTGTAGATCCTATCTCTTTGCTTAAGTATATTGTATCATTCCGAGATGAGTGTCACTTCCATGAAGAGATTTGTGAAGCCATTACTAAACGTCTTATCGATGTACTTGAGCCAGAAGAGCTTGTAGTACGTTGCTTATATGCTCGTCGTGGTGGTATTGATATTAATCCTGAGCGTCGACTTAAGCATACTAGTAAGCATTACTCTCTTAGTGATATAACTGTACCATATATCAAGACACCTAAGCAATAATATAAAGGTAGCAATAAAAAAAGAAAAGCCCATACATATGTATGGGCTTTTTCTTTTGCTGGATTAAATATGTTATATGATAACACTGTTTAGCGAAGAGGTACAAACAACCTCAACTAATTCAGATCATAACACCCTATATGTTGAATCCTTTGAAGAGGCTTTTTTCGGTGTTTATGAATTTGAAATAAACGGTAATACTATTATTGCAGAGCAGATTCATACTATTGATGGTAGCCCTGTAGTTAGGATACCAGTAGTTGATGTTGATAGTAATAAAACCGAATATGACTTTATACTTAAAGAAGGTAGTCAAAAAGTAGAGCTAGGCGCTTCTGGAAGAGTTATTAAACAACAACCACAACTGATTGAAGAAGTTGTAGAGGAGGAAGAGGATGATAGTAATTTTTCTGTTATTGATAGTGATGAGCTAGATTCAACAGTTGAAACAGAATATACCCCTGTAACTAAATACAACACAATGTGGGTTGAGGGTTTTGAGGAAGTATATTTTGATGTATACGAATTTTACTTAAACGGTAGTAAGATACTTGCTGAGAAGGTAGATACGTTAGGAGAGCACCCAGTAGTTAAAGTTCCATTTACTGAAGTTAACGGTAGTAAGATAGAAGCTGCTTTTGTACTTAAAGTAGGTACACAACCGAATACTGCAGAAATTATTTCTGAAGCTATTGAAGAAGACGAGCCTATTATGGTTGAAAGCCGTAATACTTTATTTGTCGATACATACGAAGAAACATTTTTTGGCGTTTATGAGTTTGAGATAAATGGTAATAAGATAATTGCAGAGCAAGTTGATACTGTTAATAACACTCCGGTTGTTAAAATACCAGTTAAAAAATCAAATGATAAACAAGTTGAGATTGAATTTATTCTTAAAGAAGGTTCACAGGATTCAGTTCTAGACGATAGTAAGTTAGTATTAACAGATGAATCAATGTCTGTTATTAAAGAAGAAGATCTTAAGAATAAATTACATGCAGAATCAAAAACTTTAATTGAACAGTCTGGTGCAACTGATATTAATATTTCGTATAGAATAGATAAGGAAGAAATTATCGATGAAATTAAAACTGATAGTGCCGCGGCCCTTGAAAAGCTTCGTGAAGAAACAAAAAATATTGTTGATGAAGTTGAACAGGTTCGTGATAGTATTTTTATTGAGTTCGCTTCGAATAGTGATTCTTATAGGGTAAAGGAATCTAAAAAGCTTAAGCAGTTTGTAGATCAAAAGTTAGAAGATCTTTGTAAGACAAATAAAGTTTTAGCAGAAAAGGTACAGGTTGAAACTCGTAATTCCTTAGATTCAACCTACGGTAGCTTTATTAAAAAACTTCGAGAAGCTCAGCAAGAGCTTAAAGAACGCAAAAAAGAACATTTCAAAATTTCTAAAACTCTTAATGTTTTAGAAAATGCTCATATTGAGCTCCGAGATGATATTAATATTAATAAACGTGAAATTTTAGAAGCAACTAAAAATTCCCAAAAATCAGTTAATAAGGCACTAAGTCGCCTTGGTACAGTTAAAAAGGAGTTAACAGATGTAGTATCAAACTCGGAAATATTAAAAGAAGCCTTAGCTCATAGTATAACACTTGCTGAGGATCGGGTTAAAGATTATTACCATAAGAAAATAGAACAACTTGAAAAAACTGTTTTTAATAATATTAGAAGAGATGAAATATTGGAAGTTGTTAAAACCAGTAAGGCTAAAATTCTCACAGAATTAAATGATACTAGTGATCTAAAGCAACAACTTCTTGAAATTGCTACTGAAGGATATGATCCTATATCCGGGGAAGAATTTCAACAAAAACTTAAAAAAAGCATAAATGATAAGTTTGCGCAAGAAATGCAAACTATCCGACGCATGGTCGAGCTATATTCTGGTGGAGGTAGTGGTTGGGGTAGCGAAGCTCCAGATGACGGTAAGGAATATACGCGTAAAAATCGTAAGTGGGTTGTATCTACTGGTGGTAATACTGGAACTATTACAGGATCAGGATCACCAGGTAACATCACATTATGGGATAGTGTTTCATCTATTACAGATAGTAAACTAACGCAAACCTCATCAGGTATGATTCTAAGTGGGTCTATTGTAACGGAATACATCGCACTCTCAACCAATACAACAACTCTAAATCTAAGCGCTAATGATGAGCAAGGTTTAGTTATAAATGGTAATTCAACTATATCTGGTAACCTCTCTGTATTAGGTGACTTTACATACATTGATACAATAGTATCAATAACTTCAGCTCTATCGGTTGTTAATCACGGCACAGGACCAGCATTCTATGCAGAGCAAACAGGCGCTAATCAGCCTATCGCTAAGTTTGTTGACACAGAAGGTGGTGAAATAATTTTTGATGACGGTGGTAGTGTTGGTATAGGTACAACGACTCCTAATGAAAAATTAACAGTTGTTGGTAATATCAGCGCATCTGGTGATATTAATAGTGTTAATATTGATACCTTAACAAACAATGTTAGTGCGCTATATTCGTATCTTATTCAAAATTTTGATAATAATCAAATAACTATAGCTACAAGTCTTGATGATTTTGTTACTAACTTTCCAAAGACAGGTCTCCAACCAGGAGATGTAATTACATTATCGGCTGTTAATACAGCTTATGTTCTGGGTAATAATGATGGATCTGCTCTTACAGACTGGTTTGAAGTAAACCTTAAACCAAACTTTTTATTCTATAAGCATGGATTGACAGATTACGGTGTTTTGGATATATTACCATTATCGGCTGCTAAGTCTACGAAGTATATTGTTGAAGTTGAGGATAAAACAGACGGTGCTCTATTCTACGGTGAAGTTAATGTAGTGTCTGACGGCACTATTGCAGTCGCTTCTGAATATGGTCTTAACCATACAACAGTATTTCCATTCGTTGAGTTTGGTGCCGAAGTTATAACTAACACACATATTCAGTTATCAGCTATTGCATTAGAAGGTAAAACTATGTCAAACTTTACATTTAAGGGTAACAGAAGTAATTTATTCGGTTAAGTTATAGTAAAGGCCATACTTCCACCATAAATAATGGTATGGCCTTAAATACTGACTTCAGAGTCAAACATTCACTACATGTAGGTAATAGTGCGTGTTTTGTATCGCAGACCGATACACCCACTATTCTATCCGCCGGTGAATCGCTCTTCGATATATTTTTACAAGAAGGAGAAATTTCTGCTAGTTGTACTCTTAGTCCTGGAGAGGGGCTCGCTGGAAGTGGGTTCGATGGAGCTGCAGATAGAACATTTACTGTGTGTAGTAATGTTCTTTCCGCTGCGACTTATGTAGCGGACAACGGAGGGTCTTTAATTGATACCGTTGCTACTGGTAATGCTCAAGGTAAAGTTGCAGTAACTAATATTGATAATGTAACTTCGCAAATATTAATCAATAGTTTAGGGCCAACAGACTCACCAAGTTTTGACGGGGTTACTGCTGATAATATTCAAATAGGAGTAACTGATGCACAAACCATTGACACATCATCTGGAGTTCTTAAACTTAATAGTAATGGTGGTACTACCTGTATTGATGATAATGTTTGTATTACTACAGGAGCTTTAAATGTTGTTAATGGTCAAATCCTATCTGGTGGTAATGACTTGTTTACTCTCTTTTCTGAAGGAGACATTACTAGTGTTACAGCTGGAAGTCAACTCGGCGGCGGAGGTACTAGTGGTGACATAACTTTAAACTTAAATCTATCTGCATCCGGTCCTGGTGCAGGGACCTATGGTAATACCAATAATGATTGCAAGATAGATAATATTACATTAGATGAGTTTGGTAGAGTTACAGCAGTTGCTTGCGGGCCAACAGGTGATGTATCTGGTATTGATGCTGGTACCGGTATTACAGTAACTGACGGTACTACGACTACTCCGGAAGTTGCTGTTACAGGGGCAGCTAGCCTAGCGACTAACAATTTACCTAAATGGAACGGTTCTGGATTCGCTGATTCAATGGTTTCAATGACTACCGCTGGTAGTAACTCTACGTTAACTATTGGTGGTAGCGCTATTATTCAAGGTGATTTAAAAGTCACCGGTGACTTTACTTGCATAGAGACTTTAATTGAAACTACTTCTGCAGTATGTATTGTAAACGCAGGGACGGGACCTGCTCTATACGCCGAACAAACCGGAGCTAATCAACCGATTGCTTGCTTTATTGATACGGAAGGAGGGGCTGTTACTATTGATGATGGTGGTAAAGTAGGTATAGGTACATCATCACCTAGTGAAAAACTCACGTTGGTAGGCAACTTAAGCGGTATAGGTAACGCTACTATAACCGGTACTATTACTAACTCTGGATTAACAGCAGGTACAACTAACGAAGTAGTTATTTCTGATAGTGATGTTCTTAAAACAAGAACAGCCGATTCTCGTATTTTCTCTAACGGTTGTATGGTTGATACAACAGGTGGTAATGCAGACAAAATACCTAAATTTAGTGATAGTAACTCTATTGTAGATGGTAGTATAACTGATACTGGCTCTTTGGTCACAATAGGGTCAGATACCAAAGTTGACGCTGGTAAGCATCTCGCTATATACGCCACTGGTGGGAGTATATATGCCCAAGAAGAAGTATTTACCGCAACAGTCGGTACAGGTGGTACTACGGTTGCAACTTTCGCTAAGTCTGGGTTTGATGCAGGTAAATATATCGTTACTCTTGTTAAAGGAGTTAATAAGACTGTATTTGAAATACTTGTAACATATAACGGTACAGCATCATTTGGTACAGTATACGGAATTGTCGATGCACAGGCTGCCTCCCAACTAACTAGTATAGATGTTAGCAACTCAGGCTCAACAATCGATCTTGTTATTGCTTCAGCAAGTGCAACTACAACAGCTATTGTACATGGTAAGGCCTTCTATTAATAAATAGTTAACTTAATTCAAGAAGATCGATGGTAACATCGGTCTTTTTTATTAAATATGTGTATTAACCAGGGGGAAAGTGAACCTTAATTATGGCATTAACAAACGATTTTAAAGTAAAGAACGGGCTAACTGTAATAGAGAGTATCTCTGCAGGTGGTAATTTAAGCGCATCAGAGGGCTTTTTTGATGGTGATGTTGGTATAGGGACAAATAATCCTACTGGTAAGTTAGAAATAAAAGCATCAACTAATGCTGGTACAATAAAGTTTAAACAACCTAACGGTAGCGCCCCTTTTGTTGGGTCAACAGCAGGAACTGCTATGGTTTTCCAAACCTACGGTGGGGTTGATAAGGCAGCGATTTATGTTGACAATAGTAATAACTTTACTATTGGAGGTGCTGATATTCATCTAGATGGTGTTGCCTCTGGTGATAGATTTAAAGCGTTAACGAGTGGCAGCCTGACGGCTCCTTCGATTCAACTTGACGATACCAATGGTGATGAAACGGGGTTATATCTACCAGCAACTAATCAGATTGGGGTAATTACCGATAGACTTGAAAGACTTCGTATCGATGCCTCTGGCAACGTTGGTATAGGAACAACTAATCCTTCTAGCGCACTACATGTAGCCAAAGACTCTGGGACATCGCTTTCTGAAGTAGCTCATTTTGTTGGTGGTGGTTCGACTGATGATAAAAGTCAAATTTCTGTAGGAGGGAATACATCTTCTGCTTTAGTTTCTTTTGGTTTTCGTAACACAGGATCAGGCTTTGGATACATCGCTAACGCTTCAGATACTGAAATAATAACGATTGATGGAGGTAATGAAAGAGTCGGTATAGGAACAACTGGTCCTAATGCTCTATTAAATGTTCAAGGGGATTCTGATCCAACAATTTTAATAAACGCAGAGACAGGAAACTCCGCAAATAGTGGTAAACTTGCTTTCGCTGAGACTGATGGAGGCGCGCATCAAGCGTGGATGAAGTATGATGGTTCTGCTAATAGGTTAGAAATAGGAACAGCACAGGTTTCTCAGGCTTTCGTAGTAAACAGAACTGACGGCAACGTTGGTATAGGAACAACGAGTCCTTCGCAATTACTTCACGTTAATAGCTCTACTTCAAACCCGACTGGAATTGGGCTACAAA